>Ga0154921_16_pt1 | contig 119573 bp, 119 predicted proteins | sample RifCSPhighO2_01_FD_105890 | JGI IMG/M metagenome (GOLD analysis project Ga0154921, IMG submission 105890) | Candidatus Pacebacteria bacterium RIFCSPHIGHO2_01_FULL_46_16 | reverse complement strand
TAACATATGTACTCCTTATGAATTTGGAGTACATTTTCCTATGAGGCAACGAATTACGTTCCGTTACATTTCTGATGAGGCAATGCGAGTCCTGATGACAGTGAAACAGTTTTGCTAAAATTATCAGAGAAAGACCCTCATGTAACAGTCATCAACCACTCACGCAACTTTAGTTCTCAGATGGCATTTACGAGCGGCTTGGCAGTCTGCACCAGTGATGCAGCTATTTTGATGGATGGTGATTTGCAAGATCCACCAGAACTTATACCTCAATTTTTTGAACAGTGGCTGCAGGGCTATGATGTTGTGTATGGTATTCGAGTTAGGCGTGACGAATCACCACTACTGCAAGTTTGCTATAAGCTGTTTTATCGCATTTTCAAACTCATGTCATATGTAGCGGTTCCGTTGGATGCAGGAGATTTTTCACTACTTGATCGAAAAGTCATTAACGAGTTACACAGGTTGCCTGAGCGAGATAGATTCATTCGAGGCTTGCGCGCTTGGGTTGGTTTTAAGCAAACCGGTGTGCCCTATGTTCGTCTAAAACGCCTGTTTGGCACCAGCACAAACTCATTGTGGAAAAATTTCAGATGGGCAATCAAAGGAATTTTTTCATTCTCAGATGTTCCGCTCCAAATGATTACTCAGTTTTCATTACTTGTTTTTATTCTCTCAGTTATTGGTATTGTGTACCAAATTTTTTATAAGTTACTGCATCCTGCGAGTACAGCAAATGGCATTACCACGGTGCTGATAGTGGTACTTTTTTTAGGATCTGTGCAGCTACTCGTGCTGAGTATTTTGGGCGAGTATTTGGGCAAAATTTTTGAGGAGGTGAAGCAACGACCTCACTTTATTGTTAAAAGCATGTTTAGACAGCCGCAGCAAAAAAAATCACAACCAAAACGATGAGTGAGCAAGTTATTTCGCTCGTCGCAACCAACGGTGTCGTGACATTATTCACCGTACTCGTATGTATAGTTTATCGGTATGTGTATCCACGGAAAAAAATTTCGCCGATTGTTCTTATCGTGGCACTCGGTATGTTGGCAACAATCAGTTATTGGAGACAAGGTGTCTTTGAAAGTGGTGATTTTGTTTTCCACGCGATGGAGCTTACTTCATTTTTTGAATCAATCAGATCAGGGATTATTTTCCCTCGCTGGGCAAGTGGTTTTTGTGCTGGCTTTGGGTATCCTCACTTTTCCTACTTTTACCTTTTACCATACTATTTCGGTTCTTTATTTCATCTTATTGGATTTAGTTTGATTAGTAGTATGAAACTGGTGTTTGTTGGTAGTTTTCTCACTGCAGGTATTGGTAGTTATTTGTGGTTGCGAGAACATTTTTCACCACGTTCAGCACTCCTCGGATCGATTCTCTATCTTTTTGCACCGTATCACCTCATCAACTTGCATTTCAAACACGCCATTGGCGAAAACCTCAGCTTTGCTTTGGCACCGGTGATTTTATTTTGTGTTGTTCGATACTGCAAAACCAGACAACTTAAATGGTTAGCAGTGTTCATTGTGGGCTACTGCATGCTGATTTTTACTCATCTCATCACGCCTCTTTTGCTCGTACCCTTAGTTGTTGGTTATGTCATCACGCTTGTTTCCCAAGATAACAAGTGTAAGCCTGCCCACCTCTTTCTGCTTGGAGCACTCTGTTTATCTTTTTTACTGACCGCAGTTTATTGGCTGCCAATCCTGCTCGATTCATCGCTGCTGCAACAATCATCAATGCGAGTGGTTTTGTTTCCTGAACCACAAGAGTTTCTCTTCGCGCCCTGGAGACTGGGTTTTCTTTTTCAGGGTTCATATGGAGAAACTGCTTCGTTGGTTGGCTATTCTCATGTGCTGGTATTGATTTTTGCAAGTTTGATTGCAATCAAAAATAGGGTTACTCTATTTTTCTTGGTGTTGGCATTCTTCTCGATCCTCTTTATGCAAGAGTGGTTTAAGCCTATCTGGGAGTTGCTTCCTATAGTACAAAATTTTCAATTTTCAACTCGGTTATTTTTTATTGTGGTTATTGCGACAGCTTTCCTTGGTGGAGCGACGAGCGAGTATTTCTTGAAAAGAAAATCATTACTTATTTTTCTTTTTAGTGTATTTACCGTTGGTTATACCTTTTTGAATTGGGGAAACAGAGGCACTTTGAGTGCAGTCACCGACACAGTGGTAGCAAAAGAATTACCACTGCGATGCGATAGGGTCGGCTTGCCGATAACTGCTAACGAACAGGCTATTCGTGTGGCTGCTGTACAGTCACACGATCGTGTAGTTATTTCTAGTGGCACAGGAACGATTGTTGTCAGCCAGTACACGCCACAGCTGCACGAGTACCAAGTACTAGTGAATACTCCGAGCGTAGTAATCACTGAGCAAACGCTCTACTTCCCGAACTGGAAACTCTTTATTGATGGTATCGAGACAAAAATAAAGGTAACTGAGGTTGGTCTGATGGCAGCTGAAATTAGCTCAGGACCTCATCTGCTGCAATTTACTTACGAGCAGAGACAGTCGGAAGTTTTGGGCAAAGAAATTTCTAAATATACGCTGATAGTTCTCATTCTTGGTTTATTGAAATTACTATTTTTCTACCCGAAAACCCACTAGACTAATGATCAGCGTTGCAACCATGTTGTAAATGGCGATAGTGGTGATTGGCAAACCATCGTTGACTATAATCAGTCCGGTTGAGCCAAACCAAATCACGGCAATAATGCCAGCGGCATACGGATATTTGATGACAAATAGTAGGTCTTTAAACATGCAGCACAGTTTTCTTTTTAGCTCGCATAACTCGTAACACCGGTGAGCATGCGGTTAATTTCTTGGTAAAAACCAAAGTCCTTTTCTACCATACTAGCAGTCCACTCAGAGATATTCTCGAGCGATGTTTCTAGGGACTGCTCTTGAGCAAGTGGATCAACTCTGTTTTCAAGCTCATCTTCACTGATTGTTTCGAGAATTTTTTTATAGACATCTCTGGTGCAGTGAAAGTTTGGCTCTAGGTAGAGAGAGTATGACTTAAACAACGAGGAAGATTTTAGAGAGTTAAATAAGGAGACGGGGATTCTAATCCCGTATCGTTCGCCGAGCTTTGTTATCATCAAACAAATACTTGTCATATCCTCCTTTTTTTGCTGCTCAATTGCCCTTAATTTACCAGATTTTGCCGTAAGTAGCTCACCATAGTTTTTTACTAACAGCTTGGTCATATCTTTTCCCAAGTGCGATGTAACGGTCTCAAGGGATTGATAGAGTTGGTTGGAGCAAAGGATGAGCATCTCTTCCCCAATATGAGTCAAGTCTACCTCCTCAATTTTTTTGGAAAGCTCCTGGATCAGATAGTAGTAGCTTTTTTTGTTTGCAGGCGACTCATCTGCTATCCCAAAATCTATGAACGCAAACCGATTGTTTTTGAGCACAATCACATTTCCTGGATGTGGGTCAACAAAGACTTTCTTAAATTTTAGTCCTTGATAACTGATTTGGTAAAAAATTTCTCGCAACACAAACTGCATATCGGTATTAAAATTATCATGCAGCCAAGTTTTATAGTCAGGTACTTCGTTCTTCAACTGAATAACTGAGGTAAGTGGTAATCCATCAATAAATTCTTGGACAATAATAGTATCTGTTGAGAGTTCGGGATATGTTTTTGGAATGACAACTGTTTTATGAAATTTATATTTGTCGTAGAAGTACAAGCCATTTTCGACCTCAGATCGATAGTCTAGTTCCTTGTAGGTGGTTCGTTCAAAAACCCTAATGAACCCGAGTAAATCAATCATTTTTGGCGAGTAAATAAAATTGTAGATCCAAGCTATGCATTTCAGAGTTACAAAATCTACTCTGAGACTTGTAGCCAAATCTTTTTTCTTGACTTTAATAATTACCCGTGTTTGATCACGAAGTTTGGCTTTAAATACCCAGGCAAAGGAGCCAGCTGCAAATGGTTCTCGCTCTAGTTCAATAATCTCTGACTTTCCACTTTCCCCGAGTTCGGCATCGAGGATAGCGTCAATGTCAGTTTCCCCAAAAGTTGCCTGATCGTAAAAAGCGAGGAATTTAATCTTATCTTCATTGCCAAGAAAAGTTGTATTCAGCAACACAAATTGTGTCAATTTGATATACAAGCCACCAAGATTTTTTATAGCCGTAAAAAAAATATCGTTCTCTTTTCCCGATCTGAGGATATTTTTGTGATAAATATACTGGAGAAGATAATAGATACTTATAAGAGTTCTATGGTACGTCACTTATTTCTCCAGAAACCAATAAAAAATAACAACACGGTTAGGATAAGCGTATTTCTATATAAGTTAAATACGGTGTGATTATCGGAAATTTTTGCAGAGAGCAAGATAACCGAAAACCAAATAAACAGAATGGCTAGAAACACCGACAAATATTTCATTGTTTAGGGATTATAGCAAGATTGTAGAGGACGGTGTGTTAGAATTACTTGACAAGATTCGAAAGTAGTTTACATGACAAAGCTCATTTCTACCAATCCATCAAGAAATTACGAAAAAATTGATTCAGTCACGATATCTTCACTTGCCGAGATCAAACAAAAAGTTGCTGCAGCGCGCAAGGCAGCACCACACTGGAAGTCACTACCGCTTATCAAACGCCTGGCATATTTCACCAGGTTGCGTGTCGTATACCGACGGCATAGTCAAGAAATGGCAGAATTGGTGAGTCGAGAAATGGGTAAGTCGATCGGTGAAAGTGCCGCAGATGTCACTGACGATCTTGAAAATATTAGTAACAAAATTGAGTTAGCTCAGCAATATTTAGCTCCAGTTATTTTGGATAAAACCAAGACGATGAAAAATGTCCTCTACTTTGAGCCACACGGTGTTGTGGCAGCCATCGTGCCATGGAACTTTCCTTCTTCGAATTTTTTTATCACCTGCTTGCCAATCCTAATGTCTGGCAATACGGTTGTTTTCAAACACTCGGAAGAGTGCCCGCTCGTCGGCAAACTGTTCGAAAAAATACTGCGCGAAGCGGGTTTTCCTGAGGGAGTTTTTGCCGTTGTTCATGGAGATGGAAAAGTGGGAGATATGCTGACCGATCAGGCAATCGACGCGATTCATTTTACTGGTAGTTCCAAAATAGGCGAGTTTCTCTATCAGAAAGCGGCAAAAAAGTTTATTCCTGTGGTGCTCGAAATGGGTGGTTCTTCTCCCGGAATTATCTTTGCAGATGCCGACCTTGATACCGCTTGCAAGCAGACCTTTGTGGAACGATTCGGCAATTGTGGGCAAGTCTGCAATGCGCTCAAACGCCTATTCGTACACAAATCAATTTTTGCTGAAGTAGTAGAGCGGATGAAAATAATGGCTGAGAATATGAGGGTTGGGGATGCACTTGATTATAGCACCCAATGTGGTCCACTGGTGGCCAAACGGCAACAAAAACTTTTGCAAGAGCAGGTGCAAGATGCAGTAGATAAAGGTGCCAAAGTAGTTGCGGGGGGTAGCGTACCAAAAGGTTTGCAGGGTGCGTACTACTTACCCACAATCCTCACCAAGGTGACACCAAAAATGCGCGTGATGTCAGAAGAAGTGTTTGGCCCGGTGCTCCCGATTACTCCTTTTACGACCGAAGCAGAAGCAATTATGCTGGCAAACAATACTATCTATGGGCTCAGTGCATACGTATATGGCGGCAATATCACACAACTAAAGGTCGTCGCAGCACAGATTGAGGCAGGACAAATTAGTATCAACGGTCAGTCGTTTTTTTCCAAACACGCGCCGTTTGGTGGTTATAAAAAATCAGGTTTGGGTAGAAACGATGGCTACTTTGGTTTTGACGCGGCGACGCAAAAGAAGGTGGTGGCAGAACCAATTTAATGATAGGGTGATTACTATCACTCTATGTCATTTTCTCGAACAATTTGGATCATCATTATTTTTATGGCTGCTGCTATACTCTTTGTAGTTCGGGCATACTCATTTACAACCAACCTACAATTCGATAGTGACTCCGGCAGAGACTCGCTCTTTGCTCTGCGTATCTTGGATGGCAACCCAACACTTTTAGGTCCAGCTGCAAGCGTTGGCGGATTTTATCTTGGCCCGCTACTTTACTATTTTCTTGCAATCCTATATCTGCTTTTTGGTCTCAATTTGTACGCAATCTCCCTCACCTATATTGTCATGGGAGTTACAGCAGTTGCTCTTGGTTGTTGGTTACAACGTACGTATATTTCTAGAAATGCAAGCGTAATTTTTTTCCTAGTAGCTGCAACCAGTCTTCCGCTCGTGACCGCAAGCCAGTCGGCGACAAATCAGCCCATGATGCCGCTCGTAACAATTGTTTTTCTGGCTGTCTACCTGGCTGGGCTTAAGAAAAATTCTCTGCGTTTTGATACAGTGACGGGGATGGTATTTGGTTTGTTTTTGCATATCCATTTCAGTGCATTGCTTATTTTTATCCCCCTGGTGCCCTTGTTTTTTTGGCAGGCAACAGGAAATTTCAAGCGGAAAATTCTACACTTTAGCATGTTGGTCATTGGCATGTTGCTGATGATATTGCCACTACTAGTTTTTGATATCCGTCATAACTTTATTACAACCAGATCCTTACTGGGCTATGCTCAGGAAACGATCTCGGGATCTTTGTTGAGCGACACACGCCCACACCTCACTTTCTTAGAAAAAATGCAACTGAGTGGCGAGCAACTGACTCCGGCTTTGCCGCTAACTGTTGTAGGGTTACTAGTTGGTGTGGCAGCCAGTCTGCGCAAAAGCCGCCTGATTGCTTCTCAATACTTCCAAACTTTACTGGTGCTTTCTCTCGGTAGTTTCTTATTAGTTCTCTCATATAATGGTTATATTTTTCCATACTATGTACTTATTCCTGCGACTATTTGGCTACTGCTATTTGCCACACTACTCGCACAATTACGACCGAAGTTTTTGGGCATCTTCTTAGCGACCGTAATGAGCTTGCTCTCATTTTCTCGGCTGACGTACAACGATAAATTTCGCACGGTTAAGAATCTGTCGCAAATTACAGCAGTTATTGAACAAGATATAAAAGAAACGAAACCAGAAAACTTCACCATTTTTAAAGATAGCAGTGACCAGATGACGGGTTTGGGCTATGAGTATCGATTTTTATTGGCTCGAGATAACTTTGTGCCACACTCAGAATATGCATACGAAAATGCTGCTGTCTTGTACTACATTCGCGAAGAAGGCAATGCCGATCCGCTCATGTCAACCCACTGGGAGACAACTCAGTTTGGCGCGACAAAGTCACAGTTAATCGCAGAGCCAAAAATCCACGCTAATACAATTTCCATATTTCGACTTACCAAGTAGCAGATTTGTAGTATAAAATGGCTTTGTTGCATAACCCATAGCATCACTTGAGTGGATTTGTAGTGCAGCTTGACAAAAGTGGCGTATCTGCCACAATATGGTCGGGAGAATGACAAAGTTAGTTGCCATTGATTCATCAGCTACGAAAGAGCTTGACTCTTTTCCGATAGAAGTCAGAATTCGATTCAATGATCTTTTTGAAATCCTCAGCAAAGAAGGCAGATTGGAAATGCCTTTTGCCAAAAAGATAGCTGACAACTTGTTTGAAATTAGAGTGAAAGACAAAGGTCAATGGCGAGTTACCTATGCGTATATATTGAAAAACCAGATACTAATACTATCGGCTTTTCAAAAGAAGACACAAAAAATACCGAAAAAAGAATTAACAACAGCTTTGAAGAGACTTAAAAAATATTGAAAGGAAAAGGATCATCTATGAAAAACAACGCAGTCCCGCTCAGTCAGTGGAGCAAACAATTCACACCAGTACAAAAGCAGAAAGCCAAACTCACAAATGATTATTATGCTGTTGTTGCAGAATTTCAAAAAACTAGAAAAAAACTTGGGTTTACCCAACAACAGTTGTCAGACAAATCAGGTATTGATCGGACAGTAATCGCAAAAATTGAGACTGGAGCCAGAAATACGACTCTCAATAGTCTGATGATGTTTGCTGAGGCTTTGGATAAAAAACTAAAGATAAGCTTTGTTTAGGGTGATGCAATAAACTCCAGATCATAAACTGATTTTTGGCTTCCTTCGTCCTTTCATCTTTGCCCGCGCTGGATGCACATACCGTGTACCGCCATATAAGAATGTCACTGAACAGTCTAATAATTTTTGGAATCTTGCAATTTCTTTCAACAGCTTTTTAGGGTTTAGCGTGAGGAAATGTGCGGTGCCTGGCTTTGTTTCTGATCGAGCTTTGCGTGGGATTTTCTGTTGTGCTCACTTGAATGACTGAGTTGTTCACCAAGTAGTTCATAATCAAATGGTGTCCATTTATTCCTTAGGTTAAACCGGTTGAGAATATTTTTGGCAAGCCGAAAGATATTTGAAGGAAGCTGAGCAGCGAAGTCTGTAAGCTTTTGGCCTGCGAGCAGTGCTTCAGCAATTTCTAGTGTTACAATGTGAGTTATGAACACCCTCATTCCCTCCAAGCTCAAAAAAGGTGATCACATACGAGTGATCGCTCCCGCTCGATCCTTGGGTTTACTGAGTGAAGAGACAAAACAAATTGCCAATAATCGACTGAAGGCTATGGGTTTTGAACTCAGCTTTGGTGCACATGTAGCAGAAATGGATGACTTTGCTTCTTCTTCTATCGAGAGCAGGCTTGAGGATTTGCACGCAGCGTTCGCAGACAAGACAATTCAGGGAATCTTGACGGTTATCGGCGGTTTTAACAGCAACCAGCTTTTGCAGTATATTGACTGGGAGCTCATCAGAAACAACCCAAAAGTTTTCTGCGGATACTCGGATATAACCGCCCTCAATAATAGTATTTTTGCCAAAACTGGTTTAGTAACCTACTCCGGTCCACACTACTCAACCTTTGGTCAAAAGCTATATTTTGAGTATACCCAAGCGCACTTTGAACAAACGGTTATGTCTGCCGAAACGGTAATGATTCAGGCAAGCAAACATTGGTTTGACGATGCATGGTATATAAATCAGGAGCAGAGAAATGCGATTGAAAATCCCGGATTTGTTGTTGTCAATGAAGGCCAAGTGGAAGGGACCGTGTTGGGGGTAAACCTCTGCACATTTAATCTGCTTCAAGGTACAGACTTCATGCCAAGCTTGAAAAACGCAGTTCTTTTTTTGGAAGATGACTATGAGTCTCGACCGCATCACTTTGACAGAGATTTGCAATCGCTCATACATTTGCCTGATTTCGCAGGTGTAAAAGGTTTGGTCATTGGTAGATTCCAGATCGCAAGTGAGATGACAAAGCAGCTACTTTTCGAAATTATCCGATCCAAAAAACAGTGATCGCGCATCCCCGTTATGGCAAATGTTGATTTTGGCCATACTGATCCAAAAATAACCATACCTATTGGTGGGACAGCTAAAATTGTGGCTATAGAAAATGCAGCTGAGATTGTTTTTATGAAGCACTAACGTGCAGCACCACTCGTATCAAAAAATTCATGCAAGTCATTTTCGTTAACGACGGTTGCATCTCTTTCAGCACCCATTGCTTTTTGTACTCGCATTTGCGTCCAGTCTGAGGCAGCAAAAGTTGGGTATTTCTGATTCTCTACTTCCTTAATGATAAGGTGCTTTACAAATTGTGTAACAGGGATACCTAAGTTCTTAGCCCGTGCTTGCAAGAGTTCACTTAGTTGCAAAGAAAGGCTGAGTTTTAATTGGCTTTGGCCAGAAATAGTGTTCATAGACCTTGATAATACCTACTTTGTACCTATTTTGTCAAGTTTTGGTAAGATATAATTTCACTCCTGAAACGTTATGACACAAAAGCCAAATATCTCGATACAAGATACTACACAATTTCTGCAAGATACGTTTGCCAGCGAAATTACAGAACTTACTTTATTGAGCGGAGGAGAATGGTCTCAAGCTTATTCCTTCGTGCATGAAAATAAAAAATATGTGTTGAGATGGTGCAATGCATCACAGACTTTTGAAAGGGATGCCGTTGCGAGTTCTTTTAGTTGTAAAGCCATGCCCGTCCCTAAAATTACCGACACAGGAACAAAATTTGACAAGTTTTTTGCTATCTCTGAGTTTGCTCAGGGTGATTTTATAGAAACGCTCAATTCCACCGCACTCGAAAATACTCTTCCTGCACTTTTTGACCTACTTGACGCAGTCAGGAATGTCGATCTGTCAAAAACAAGTGGTTGTGGCGGTTGGGATAAAAATGGCAATGGTAATCACAAAAGCTGGAAGGAATTTCTCCTTGATGTCAAAAGTAATCTTGGAGGAAATCTGCCAGGTGGTTGGTATACAAATCTGGCAAATTCTACTGTTGGTACTAAAATCTTTGACGAGCTATACACCCAACTTGAATCACAGGTAAACATATGTCCTGAAGTACGTGAGTTGATTCACTCAGACTTACTCCATTGCAATGTATTGGTTTCGGATGCAAAAATAAGTGCGGTGATAGATTGGCAGTGTTCGCTCTATGGTGATTCTCTGTACGATATTGCTTGGTTTGTTTTCTATGCACCCTGGTATCCTCAATTTACAGCGGTGAAACTTTGTCCAAAGCTACTCGGCCATTTCGAGTCCGTGGCAGCTCATACAGCAAATGTAAAGGCAAGGCTGCTTTGTTATCAGCTGCACATAGGTCTTGGGTCTATGGCTTACAATTCGTTTAAAAAAGATTGGAAAGCAGCTGAAAAAATAGGTGAATATACCCTTACATTGTTCACCGCAGCATCGCCAGATTACCTACCAATGAATTGACTATCTTCGCTTCTCCGACAACACCCAGTCCTACTAGGTTAACCGAATTAACGTCTTTTCCAGTAACTCTTTTTGCATATTCCTCATACTGAGTTGTTGACTGAGCCTCGTGAGTAAAAGCCATATATTTCAAGTTTAGTTTTTGCGCTTTGATACAGAGTTCAGTTAGGGTATTTTTCCCTGGTTTTAAAATTAAAATTGGTATTTTTGTGATTGGGATGAAAGTAATGTTTTTACCAAAAATTTCATCTCCAACTAAGTTGTCACCATTTGTAAACAAACCTGAGGCAATACATGCAACCGAGTTAGCAAGTAGTCCAAGTGGAAGGTCTGGGTTAATTATGATGGCAGACTTATTCATCTTTTTTATATATTAATTTAGTAACAAATATGTTATATTTGTAACTATTATAGTGAGTTATATACCTATATCAAAAGCAGTTGAAACATTCTTCATTCAAAATCCTCTTTTATCTAGGTATGTGCGCATGGGATTGGTGAATATCACAGCACTTGCTCAACATATGAAGAAGCGTGGTTTTGGTTTGGATAGCAAAAATACCGTATCTGCAATTGCCATGACTATTCGAAGATACTTTATTAAACTGCCTACGGTTGATGCTACTGCATTTATATTTTCGAACACTCCGTACCACTTGGTCGTACGGTCTAACATATCCGAATTAATTTTTACAAAAGATACAGACAAGAGATTGTTGAGCAGGAGTATATTTCAGAAAATTTCTAATTTAAAACACTTCTCATGTCTAGTTGAAGGTGAGAGGGAAATTGTAGTGATGACAGATTGCAGCCTGCATGAGTTGATGAAGGAGAGTAATGTACAGAAATCAATTTCTTATCAAACAACACGTCTCGGCTTCATCTCAGTTAATCTTCCAATACGTTTGCGAGAAGTTGTGGGAGTATACGGCCTTATTACTTCCACGCTTGCAGTAGCCCAAATTCCTATTCACTCCTTTCACACCATTGGGGGAGAAATTCTAATTTTAGTTAAAAACGAAGACCTGTCGGTGGCGCAGGAAGTTCTTGCCAATTTACTTACGGAAAATTGAAAACATTGGCTGTATTTTATGCCTGCTAAGTATTAGAATGACAACCATGAAGCGTTTGTTTCTTGCGTCAGAAATAAATATAGTGGCAAAGCATATAGCTAGTCAATTTGCACCTTCGTCAAATCAATTGAGAACGGTATTTATCACCACAGCTGCAGAAGTAGAGTCTGGAGACAAAAAATGGGTTGAGGAGAATAGAAATGGTCTGACAGCTGTCGGTTTTGCCACATTTGACTATACGATTACCGGAAAAAACTATGAGCAGATCGTTAGCGATTTGGAGGGTTTTGACGTCATTCATGTTAATGGGGGAAATACTTTTTATTTGCTCCTGCAGGCAAGGAAAAGTGGGTTTGATAGGTTTATCAAACAACACGTGGAGAACGGAGGGATATATATGGGTTCAAGCGCTGGTTCGATTATTGCTGCGCCGAACATAGAAGTTAGCCAAATGTTAGATGGCAACAATTTCGAAAAAGAACTGGCAACTTTTGCAGGATTTAATATTGTCGATTTTATTATCTTGCCTCATTGGGGAAGTGCAGACTTTAAATCAGAGTATCGGATGGAGCGCTTAGCAACAGCATATAGCCCAAAAAACAAAATTATTCTGCTCAATGACTATCAGTACGTCCAAGTGGAAGATGATATGTTCAAGATTGTTGATGTGAGAGTTGATTGATTTTAGGTTAAAGTAGTAGTCCGCTGAGAAATATTTAAGTGAAGTGACTGTATAACTTAAACCATGCCAAAAAAGAAACGAAATATTGCAGTAACTCTTGAATGCTTTGTAAAGAAAGACGGCAAGTACCTCATGTTACATCGTAGTCCCAATAAACGAATTATGCCCGATGTCTGGATGGCTCCTGGCGGTCATCGAGAGTTCAACGAGGGCTTATTCGCCTGTGCTCGCCGAGAGATAAAAGAGGAAACAGGTCTAGATATAAAAAATCTCAAAGTGATTGCAACAGGGAATGCCTACTTGCAGGACCTTGATCAAGAATTTTACTTTCACTTTGTAGAGGCAGAGTATGCTGGTGGAGAGGTGATTGCTGAGCCAGAGAATGGAGAGTTAGTTTGGTTAACGCCAAAAGAAATGCTCCAACAAAAAAACATGTTGGCAGAAATTCATGCCGTTTTGCCGTATCTTTTTTCTGGTAAAAACGTAGTTATTTCCTATACCGCTGTGTATAAAAGTGGCAATGAGCTTGTTGAGTTACAGATAGAAGAGTAGATTTTTCCTGCTGCTGATTGGAACCAAGGCCTTTTTCTTATATAATACCGGCACATGAAACAAGCTATTCCCGCCAGTATCCAAGGTTTGGTTTGGTCGAAAAATAACTCTCAACTTGACCTAAATAGAGATAGTTCGGCGATTATTCACTACACGCTTCGCTATGGTCGTATCAGTGATATATCTTGGTTGCTCAGCGCATATCCAAAAGAAAAGATACATACTGTGTTTACAACGCAACCCATGACTATTTATTCACCTGCGTCATTTCAATTCATAAAAAAAGCCGTTCTTAATATCGTGCAGGATATTCCTAATGAACAAAGATACATCCAATCATTTTCTTGACAAAGTGCTTGATGAAAAAAGGCAGCGAGTCCTCACGCAGCTGGTTGGTGTTGTCGACGGTTGGTACTTAGCGGGTGGGACGGCCCTTGCATTACAGATCGGTCATCGAATTTCCTATGATTTTGACTTCTTCACACAAGAGGAGATTGATCAGACATTTCGCCGTAAAGTGATCCAGTGTTTTGGCAAAGGACTGCGCTTCACGATGGACGCAAAAGAGCAATTAACATTTTTTACTCCCGAACAAGTGAAAATTACGTTTGCAGTTATACCATTTGCACCAATTAAGCCGCTTGTACGAATTTCTGGGATTATTGCTGAAAGCATTGACGATATTGCAGCTGACAAAGCTTTTACAGTTGGACGAAGAGGTGCTTTTCGTGACTATGTTGATTTATTTTTTTTGCTAGCTGGTCATACCCTTTTGTCAACAGTAATTACCGATGCTCAAAAAAAATATGAGTCGATGTTCGATGAAAAATTGTTTTTAGAACAGCTAGACTATCTGGATGACATTACCGACTTGTCGATTGAATTTATAGATAAAGAAATTCCAAAAGAAGTAGTTCAAGAATTTCTACATGATCAAGTGAGAGCGTATCTCAAAGAAAAAAACGCTGCGTTCTGACTCTATCTTGTCTGGACAATACCTAGGTAAAGTTGAGCGAGAGCGAGCATGACTTGTGAAGCTGCTAGAATGAGCATGAACTTTTCAGATCGCTCAGCTTTCTGATTAAACTGCTCTATTGTGTGCATCAACCTTCGGAATATTTCAGCATGTGCAGATTCTGTGTACTGCTTGCTCTTGTTCGACAACAGTGTACTGACGATTGCATCGGTTGATTGTAGTTTTGGATTGAGCATGGAGTTTGAATTTTTCTTAATTTGTGAAAGTCTAGCACACTTGGGAGACCGTTCCAAAACGATCACCTTATATGAAATGAGACAGGCTTTAATACAAAAAAACTTAAGTGGTGTGTACAGCGATGAAGTATTTAAGGAGCAAAATAAGCTTATTGAAGAACAAATAGCATCTATTCGTATGACCAAAGACGATGAGCTTGTGAACAAATACAATATCCAAAGCGTAGTGGAATTTATGAGAGCAAAGTTTTCAGATCTTGGAAAAACATATCAGGAATCAAATGTTACCCAGATCAAAGTGCTTCTTGGTTCGATATTCCCCTCAGGAATGGTATGGGGCTATCCAGGCTATTCGAACTAGCAGATCAGCACTTTATATCAATACATTTCTCACTTCGGAGAAGGTAATGTCTCGTTTGGTGACCCCATCCAGAATCTACTTCGCTTTGCTCAGTATTAGGCAGGTGCTTCGCACTCGCCGGCAGAACCATTCGCTCTGCTCATTGTACTCTGCACTTTCGAGGATCAAAGCATAAAAAAATCTCCCGCTGGAGATTTCCTCATGCTTGTGACCCCATCCAGAATCGAACTGGAGTTACCAGGATGAGAACCTGGTGTCCTAACCGCTGGACGATGGGGCCAGGTGGTCGCAGATTATATGGTATAGTCAAATGGCATGCAACTTATCAAGCGAGTGGTCAAATTTATTTTCAAAGTCTGGGCGGCGACAACCATCGGCACGATCGTCTTCATGATTATGACCATTGGTTCGCTCGTGGCGATTGTGGCAATTGCGAGTAGCATCGCAGACGATGACTTGCAAGATTCTGAAGTTGTGTATGGTGAGGATTTTGCTGACCATGCTTTTGTAAGCATTCCTATCAATGGAGTGATTATGGGGGATCGTTCGAGTACTTCCGATTGGCTCGAATTACTGTCTGAATCTGGTGTGGTGTACGGTTATGAGGTCAAAGATCAGTTGCGCAAACTGGCGGAGGACGATGAGGTCGACGGTGTAATTTTAGAAATTAACTCTCCTGGCGGGACAATCTTTGGTTCACAGGCTATTGCCGATGGCGTCGAGTACTATCGAGACAAAGCAAACAAACCGGTGGTGGCATTTATCAGTAACATGGCGGCTTCTGGTGGATTTTGGTCCGCGGTCAGTGCTGATTATATTGTGGCGGATGCGGGGACGATGGTGGGGAGTATCGGGGTTATTTTTGGTCCGCTCAAGTATTACGACGGGGTCAAGAGCGAGGACGGTGGGGTATTTATCGGCGGGGTGCAAACGACCGGTGGGATTGAGACTGAATATATTACCGCCGGCACATCCAAAGATTTGGGTAATCCTTATCGGCGACTGACGAGTGAAGAACGCGCGCACTTGCAAACAATGGTTGATGGTTCGTACGACCAATTTGTTACGTATGTGGCTGAGCGTCGAAAGATAGACGCTGGGCAGATTCGCAGTACGATTGGCGCGTTAGTTTATGACGAGCTGCAAGCAAAAGAGCTCGGTTTGATTGATTGGCACGGCAACAAGGAATCGGCCTACGACTTGCTTGCGAGTAAAGCCGACGTAGCACCCGATGACTACAAAATAATTCGCGAATTATCGCCCGATGCCATACTGCAGAGTTTATTTGCTCGAGCAAGTTTTGTGTCTGGACGGCAAGCGAGTAGTCCGCTGTGTTCGCTCCAGAGTAGTGTGCTAGCGTTTTATGGTGCGACGACGGTTCAGTGTGGTCGCTAAGCAGCAATCTTTTGTGCTTGTGTCTGAGCAAAAAATGTTCATATAATGATACGCAATGAGTTTTTTGCGCACGCTCACCCATCTTTTTCATCCGCAACGCTCCAATAATCACCGCGCGCGTATTTTACAACCACACAGTTTGCTACAACTTTCTGGTTTGGCTGTGGTGTTCGCGCTGTCACTGCGGTTATTGGCCACCACTCAGACGCCAATAGGCTTGGTTTTGGGGTATGCCACCAGCATTTCGGTCGATGAAGTAATGAGTCTGACTAACACAGAGCGCAAAAAACAAGGCTTATCGCCACTGAAGATCAATCCAGCGTTATCACAAGCAGCCTTAGCTAAAGGTCAGCATATGTTTACCGAACAGTACTGGGCCCATGTTTCCCCGAGTGGTCGCGAGCCGTGGGAGTTTATCCGGCTGTCTGGCTATACCTATACCGTGGCGGGTGAAAATCTGGCGCGAGATTTTATGCAGAGTGATGATATGGTTACCGCTTGGATGGCATCACCCACCCACCGAGCAAATATTGTCAGCAACGAGTACGAAGAAACTGGCATTGCTGTGATAAATGGTGAACTCAAGGGGACAGAGACGACGCTTGTCATCCAGTTGTTTGGTAAGCCAAAAACTGTGGGAATGGCAACGGGTGGTCTGGTGACCCAGGTCCAAGCGACTGGTACGCAGGCAGCAACTTTCACCAGTCAACAGAGTAGTTTGAGCCCGCTTGACCTAACCAAGGCAGTGTTTGTTTCCCTGTTAGTTATTCTCTTGACCGCACTGGTATATGACACAGTTATTATTACCAAAAAGCGCGTCGTGCGATCAGTCGGGAAAAACTTTGGACACATTATGTTGTATGTAGTTGTAGCTGCCCTGATCTTATTTTTTAAGGGAGGCATAATTGGCTAATTCACTATGAAAACTGCGATTCACAAACACCTATTCTCATACGTAATTATTGGCATGATTTTATTGGTTTTTACCCTGTTGTTTCTCTGGGCCTGGCCAAACCGAGATCTTCAGCGGCTACTGATTGGGTGTCTGATGTTGAGCTACTTTGTTTGGGGGATCGTGACACATACCAAGACAAGCGTGTTGACGATCCACGTCATTTTAGAGTATTTGGGTGTGTCGTTACTCGCAGGGATTCTATTGGTCTTGGTGACGATCTAACTTGCCAATGCTACACTATGTACATATGAAAGGCATCATCCTCGCTGGAGGTTCAGGTACACGCTTGCGACCTTTGACTTCAATCACGAGCAAGCAATTACTACCGATCTATAACAAGCCCATGATTTTTTTCCCGCTTGAGACCTTGTTAAATTCGGGCATCAAAGATGTACTGATTATTGTTGCCCCAAGTAATGCCGGTGATTTTCTCAAACTGCTAGGAAGCGGCAAGGAATTCGGTTGTAAGTTTACCTATGAAATTCAAGATAAACCAGAAGGATTAGCCCAGGCGTTCTTAATTGGTGAAAATTTTTTGGCTGATGATTCAGCGACACTGGTGCTCGGAGACAATATTTTTGAAGACAACTTCTCTGAAGCAATTACTAGTTTCCGATCTGGCGGTCGGGTATTTGCCAAGGAAGTACCAGATCCAGAGCGATTTGGCGTAGTCATGTTCGATGAAAATAAACGTGCAGTCTCGATCGAAGAAAAGCCAGAACAGCCAACAAGTAACTTTGCGGTGACGGGTTTGTACATCTATGATAATACTGTTGTGCAAAAAGTGAAAACCCTCGCGCCCTCATCACGGGGCGAATTGGAAATTACTGATCTGAATAATGTGTATTTGAGAGAGGGCACGCTCGATGTGGCATTTGTGGCTGGCAAGTGGTTTGACACCGGAACGTTTGAGTCATTGTATGAAGCAACCCAATTTGTGAGGGATCGTGCGCGTGCGCAAACCTAACTACTCCTATCTGCTCGTTGGCGGGTGCTTATTGGTGATGCTCACCATCGCAAGTCATCGAGTATTGGCTCAAGATGTACCGGCCACCTCATCTGCACCTGTAGCGGTGACTAGTGGTTTGTCGGCTGACATGATTTTTCTCAAACGCTTCAGTAGTGTTGAGTCTCAGCGGTTAATTCGTCTTTACCAAGATCAGTTCGAACTGTATCGCCAAACAGACCGTGAGTTTACCACCGCCCAAGCAGAGTATCTGCAGCTTGGCACCCTTGCCTCATTAGAATCGGCAGTCGTCTCAAGTAGAAAAATGATGCTTGATCGCTGTGATGTGCTGATCACGTACCATGAATTGTTGGCGACTACCTTAGTTGATTCCCTTGGCGTGGAGCTGCAGCTCAAACAAGCAACGTTGGGGGAACTCCAACACTCGATCGATGCGCTCAAACAAATTCGATTAGAAATTTCCAATATTCAGGATCGCTATGACGTAGGAACAATCAACGCCACATTTGAGACCCAGCTTGTGCCCCAACTGAACTCAGTCGCGTACAAAACGCTGTCTCAATTGGTCGTAGCTGACCTTCAGAGTCTACTTGATAAAACCAAGCAAGTGTATGCGGAGCTCAAGACAGAGCTTGAACAGCGAACAGCTACAAAACTGCAGCTTGAGGAACGTAAGCGAGCGTATACAGAAGTTGACGCTGCGGTACGAGAACTGGAAACACAGCTCGCGGCAGTTACCGAGCAGGTGAAAACTGCGGAGGCGTTTAACTGGAACTCGTACCAACAGCTTGTTGGTAAGCTAGAAAAAGTCTATGGTGGTTTGGGCCAGGTGCTTACATACATTGAAGAGTTGGAGCGTGATGGCAATGAATAGACGAGACGACGGTGACCAATCACAATTTGCAGCCGAAGAACTGCTGTTTGAATCGACCCGACCCGTAGAGACCGCGGTGGAAACAACTGAACTAACCGAGGTTCAGCGGGTAGCAAAAAGGAAGCAGCGAATGCTTTTATTGGGAAGTATCGGTTTTGGCGCTGTGTTGCTGCTCGTGGTTGTTTTGTCTGCGCTGACACCGGCAGGGGTTGCCGATCCCGAAAACACTCCGCTTTTGGCTACACCAGCAGTAGCCTAAAAAACTGTCTTACAGCTTCGTATCGATGACTTACGCACCGATTTTCGCCAGGCAGATCCGAGTAAACAGCCGCTCTTATTTCCTCCACTCAATTACCAATTAGGAATTACAACCAATGACTAGCACCGTGTTGTTTTTGACCAGCATACTGGTGCTGAGTCTCGTATTTTTGCTCGCACTCAAACGGGTGCGTTGGTGTTAGCGATTTGGATGCCTTTGTTGCTGTAGTAACACAACCACGAGCAGCACCCAGAAACTGAGTGAGAGTATAGAAACTGAAGCTTGCGGTAAGACGATGGCAGCCCATTGGTTAATTACTTCGGCCAAAACTAGGACATGCAGTGTCACTTTGCTCAGCTCGACTAGGTGCTTTGGTTGGCGGTAAACGCGCAAAACAACGTACAACAGCATAGTTTCCACAAGTAGAAATAAACTCCTCGAAATGCCGTAATTGAGCAAAAAGAATACGGGTAAAAAGTACTGTAATGTATGAATCAGTCGCTCTGCGCCGCTACTGGTTTGTCGTAACCACTCGACAACCTCAACTTGAGAGAGCGAAAATTGTTCTGGACCAAGCACCTCAGTGAGGGACAGTGTCTGCGATTGCCCACTGGTTTGTACGAGCAAGGTAGTTGGGGTGACATGCACGATTGCCGGTTCGTCAGTTGTCTCACCAATGAAAAAAGCAGTCTCTGGTACATTGGCGCGCAAGAGTTTTGGTGGCAGTGCGAACCGGACAGTTTGGGCTGGGGTAAGTTGTAGTTCATTGCCATCCCAAGTTAGTTTTGATTCTACAGCCAACTGTTGCTCGATTACGCTGGGAATCGTCTGAATTAATTGCCGTAACTCAGGCACCACTTGTTTGGCAAAAATGCTGGCTTGCACCAGAGACAGAAGCGTGTAGGACACGAGCACAAACGCAACTGAACTGCGTAGCGATCTGCTCGGTAAATTTTGGTAAAAGGCAAAAGTAGTGGTACACGCTGCCCAAGTATCTAGATACCAACGAAGAAATTTTTTTGGTTGCATCTAGCTGGTAGTATACCGTGCCAAGTGTTTGATACAATGCGGGGTATATGACATACTCATTTTCTGCTTTTGAAGAACGATTACAAGCTAGTTTGCAGCACACGCACAGTGAAATTAAAAAATTGCGCACTGGTCGCGCGACTGTGAGCATGCTCGATGATGTGTTTGTAGAAGCGTACGGCGCCCGCATGCGTATCGCGGAAGTTGCGAGTATCTCAACACCAGATGCAACTTTGTTGGTTATTTCCCCATGGGACAAGTCTCTGGTCGAGGCGATTGAGAAAGCAATTCAAGCAGCTGACCTCAACTTACACCCAGTAGTGGATGGGCAAATTGTGCGTATCGCCGTCCCGTCGCTCACCGAGGAAAATCGTCAGTTACTGGTCAAAAAATTGCACCAGTATATTGAGGCTGGTCGGGTGGCGGTCCGATCTGCACGCAGCGACACCAAACGTCAAATCGAAGAGCAAAAAGGTAATTCTGGGGTGAGTGAAGACGATATTGCCTCATCCGTAGAGCAACTGGAAACTAAAGTGCGCACAGTGCTTGACGAGCTTGAAGTGGTAGTACAAAAGAAAGAGCACGAGTTACTAACTCTGTAGAAAATCATTCATGACTGTTGTGCTGATTATTTTAGCCTTATCCGTTCTGATTATCATTCATGAGCTTGGTCATTTTGTGGCTGCGCGACTGCGCGGCATTCGAGTTGAGGAGTTCGGCTTGGGGTACCCGCCACTGGCACTCAAATTGTTTACTTGGCGGGGTACTCTTTTCTCGCTCAACTGGATTCCCTTTGGTGGTTTTGTTCGTATGGCAGGTGAGAATAATCTCCCGTCCGCAACAAAAAAATTGCCGACAGGTACCTACTACGCCGCTTCAATTGTCTCTCGACTGATCGTGCTGCTCGCTGGAGTGACTTGTAATTTTGTGTTTGGCGCAGTGGCGTTTGCTATCATCTTCACGCGCTTTGGTATTCCTCAAGTGATCAGCGACGCTCGGATTGGTTGGGTACTGCCAGATTCTCCTGCAGCCCAGACTGGAGTGCCGGAGGATACCTCAATTGTGGCCCTGGCCGACGAAACCACCCGAACCGAAACGCCAAATTCCGAGACGGTCATTGCTTTCATTCAGCAGCATCGAGGAGAGGAAATTAGTTTGTTTGTGCGCGACAATTGTGATGCCATAGCCTGCAATGGAGCAGAGCGAGTATATCGAGTGAGACCAAGAACGGTGGAAGAGACGCCTGCTGGGGAAGGCTCGCTTGGTATTGTTTTTAAAATTTCCGCTCCGAGATTTTATCCTATTTGGCAAATGCCATTTCGTGGCATAGTCTATGGTACACAGCAGGCAGTAGAGATGGGTGGTGTAATTTTGCACGCGCTTGGTCGTTTGGTTACCACCTTGGCTCAAACTGGCAAGCTCGAACAGGATTTGTCGGGTCCAATTGGGATTGTGTCGCAAGCCAAGACAGCTGGAGTTTTCACGGAAGGATTTTTTGTGGCACTATCGTTTGTTGGCATGCTCTCGATCAATTTGGCGATTATGAACCTACTACCAATCCCACCACTCGATGGTGGCAAAGCAGTTTTGACGGCACTTGAGAGCATTATTAATCGTCGCATCATACAGCGAGTGGAGTTTTATCTCAGTTATGGCGGCTATGCGCTCTTGCTTGTGCTCATAATCCTGATTACAGTCCGCGACGTGTATCGATTATTGTAACCACCATGAAACAGCGTCGTACCAAAGAACAGAAATTACGAGCGCACCGGCGTCAAGCTGTACAGCCGGTGGCAAACACCGTTCCGGCTCAGAAAATTGCGTCAATTCTCGAAGATATCCCTTTGATACAAAAAGATCTGCGCAAAACTTTGGCGATTTCTTTGACGTTAGGAGTAATTTTGATTGGCATTTTCTGGTATTTACGTTAGAATAGATTCCGTTATCTCAAGAAGGAAAACTACATGCAGAAGAAATTTCTCTGGCTCGTTCTCGGTTTATACCTAGTGTCGGCCATCGGTTCTTTCGGTGCATTCTCTTATTTTGTCCCGACAACCACCATGCGTACAAGTGAATCGGCAACCACAGATGATGTGGAGGAGCCGACACTTTTGGCTTCCCTCCTGACCATTAACCCAAGCGATCCGCGTGATCAAGCCTGTCCGCTCAACGGCGCATACTACACACAACAAGAGCGTGCAGCCTGGGAAAAACGCCGACCATTGGCGGTAATGATTGAGAACTCGCCAGACGCGCGTCCGCAATCGGGTCTCTCACAAGCTGATGTTATGTTCGAAGTGATGGCGGAGGGTGGTGTGACGCGGTTTATGGGAATCTTTTACTGTGGCGTACAGGCCAATGACACGATTTTGGCTCCAGTGCGATCAGCCCGAACGTACTTTGTCGATTATGCCTCTGGTTTTAACTTGCCGCTGTATGTACACGTTGGGGGTGCCAATTTGGACGGTCCGGCAGATGCGTTGGGACAAATTTCACAGTATGGTTGGGCGTTAGAAAACGACCTTAACCAGTTCTCGATCGGATATCCAACATTTGTTCGCAATGGCGATCGCTTGAAAGGAAAAGAAGTTGCAACTGAACACACCATGCAGTCAAGCACAGAGTTGCTTTGGGAAGTCGCCGATGAGCGTAGTTGGACCAACCTTTCGCCAGAGCGTAAAATTGGTCGGAAGGTCGTTGCGCCAGAAGAGTGGTCGGCTGGGTTCACCCCGTGGACGTTTAGCGATGAAGCTGTAGATTCGGGTAGTGTCACCAAAATTGCTTATGAGTTCTGGACAGGATTTGACCAATTTGCCGTCGAGTGGCAGTACGATACAGCCACCAACATGTACCAACGGGTAATGGCGGGCGAGCCACATATAGATTTAAACTCGGGCAAACAGATTGCTGCGGCGAACGTAGTCGTGTTGTTGACGACAGAAAAAGGACCAATTAACGAGCTCAAGCACATGTTGTATACCACCACTGGTACGGGCAAAGCACTTATTTTCCATAATGGTGAGGCTATCACCGCCAAATGGAATAAAAAAACCAGAGAATCTCAGCTACGTTTTACAGATTCTGCAGGCAAAGATGTCCCGCTGGCACGTGGTTTGACCTGGATTTCGATCGTCGATACGACCACAGAGGTAACGTACTAACGGTATGACAACACTGCAAGATTTCATGATTTCTCGGGTACGCACGGGGATCTTGGAGTTATTTTTCTCGAACGTTGCAGAGATGTACTATGTGCGTGAGATCACGCGCCTGACAAAGGAAGAGATCAATGCTGTTCGCCGGGAGCTGGACCGACTCCTGGGTTGTGGCATTCTCAAAAGTGAAGAGCGGGGCAATCGGTTGTACTACTCACTCAATAAACGCTATACATTTTTCCAAGAATTAGAAAGTATGGTGGTCAAAAGTACTGGTTTGGGAGTCAAGTTGCGGAAACTGCAGCGAAAACTCGGCGACCTAAGTTTTGTGATGTTCTCTGGTCGCTTTGTCCGCAAGTTGCCAGTCCGTCAGGGGGACGTTGATATCTTGGTGGTTGGCACAGTGGTGTTGCCCGAGCTCGATGTCTTGGTCAAAGCCACAGAGAAAACCCTGGAGCGAGAAATCAATTACACAGTTTTGACCGATGAAGAGTTTGATTTTCGCAAGACCCGCCGAGACCCGTTCATCATGGATGTGTTGTATGGTACGAGGATCATGGTGATCGGTAGTGAAGATGCGTTTGTTGAACGCAAGGTGCTGGGATTGTAAGGTATCACTGCCATAAAGTATGTCTTCTGTTCAAAAGCGTTATCTAGTTATTATATTGCTCGCCATTATTTCTGGCAGTATTGCGCTGCCACAACGGCTGAGCCTGCGTTTGCCGTGGGTCAATCGAGAAGTAGTCTTGGGTTCACCGCGACTAAACACAACGCTGTTTGGTAAGCCAGTCAGTATTACTTTCTCGTTCAAGCAAGGTCTGGATATCCAAGGAGGCATGCAGGTGGTACTCGAGGCAGATATGTCAAATATTGCGGTAATTGACCGCCAGGCTGCGCTTGAATCAGTGCGTGAAGTATTGCTGCGGAGAGTTGATTTGTACGGTATCAGCGAACCGGTGGTCCAGACTGCCATAGCAGGGGAAAGCTACCGGGTTGTGATTGAGTTACCGGGCGTCACCAACGAAACCGAAGCCTTGGCACTGGTGGGCAAAACAGCCGAGCTGTCATTTCAACTGCTCGAAGAAAAGCCAATTGAGATTTCGCCGGACGCTTCAACTGCTGCCGAGATTGATTTCTCCCAGTTTATGTCTTTGAAAGAAACGGGCTTGAGTGGCTCTCAGCTCAAACGCGCAACAGTCCAGTTCGACCAAAACACTGGTGAGCCGCAGGTTGGTATTCAATTTGATGAAGCAGGTAGTCGATTATTCGCCGACGTGACGCGCGAACACACCGGTGAACGGTTGGCAATTATTTTAGACGGCACGATTGTGATGGCGCCCAATCTGAGTGAGCCAATCCTGGGTGGACAAGCACAGATTTCTGGTGGGTTTACTTTAGACCAGGCGAAGCAGCTCAGCATTCAACTCAACGCTGGCGCACTGCCCGTCCCCATCACTGTGCTCGAGCAGCGGACGATCGGTGCCAGTTTGGGTAGCGAGTCGGTTCGTGCCAGCTTACAAGCTGGCTTACTCGGTATCTTATTGGTTATGCTGTTTATGATTCTTTATTACGGCTGGAGTGGCGTGTTGGCGAGTATGGCGTTGAGTATTTACGCGCTTTTGACGATTGCTTTGTATAAAATATTTGGGGTGACTATTACTGTGCCCGGTTTGGCCGGGTTACTGTTATCGATCGGCATGGCTGTCGATGCCAACATTCTCATTTTTGAACGCATGAAAGAAGAGCAGCGGATGGGGCGACCGTTTCTCCTGGCTATGGAGCTTGGTTTTGGTCGTGCCTGGGATAGTATAAAAGACGCCAATTTGGCGACTATTATGACGGCAGTGATTTTGGTTAATCCCCTCAATCTGCCGTTTCTCAACAGCAGCGGGTTGGTGCGCGGCTTTGGCATTACCTTGTTGATTGGCGTAGTGTTGGGTCTGTTCACTGGGGTGTTTGTGACTCGGACCCTTGTGCGCTTATATCTTCGGGAGAAAAAATAACATGCAATTTCTTCGGTATAGCAAGTGGTTTTTTTTCCTGTCTTTGCTCGTAATTGTGCCCGGGGTATACTCGCTCATCCGCTACGGACTGCGACCCAGTATCGACTTCACCGGCGGAACGCTCCTAGAAGTTCGCTTACCAGAGGGGGCAGAACTAACTAGAGACAACATTGCCGCTGTATTGCCACCTGACTTCCAGTTAGCGACGCTACAGCAATCTGGGGCTAATCAGTTTCAGCTCAAGGGCAGCGAGTTATCCAACGCTGCTCGACAAAGTTTGCTGGCTGGATTGCAGGCGCAATTCACCTCAGTTGAGGTGCTGCGGTCTGAAACAATTGGTCCGACGCTGAGTGCAGAATTACTGCGCAAAACTCTCAACGCGGTAGTCTTGGTGGCAGCGCTCATCACCTGTTACATTTGGTATAGATTTCGCGAGCTGCGCTATGGAGTGTGTGCTACGATCGCCATGTTTCATGACACACTCGTACTGCTGGGCAGCTTTAGTTTACTGGGACACTTGTATGGTGTTGAAGCAGATGTCTTGTTTGTTACCGCTTTGCTGACAACTTTGTCATTTTCGGTGCATGACACGATTGTCGTTTATGATCGCATCCGTGAGCTGCGACGCAAGTACGTTCGCCACTCGTACGTTGAAATTCTCGATGCAGCAGTGACAGAAACACTCACACGCTCAATTAATAATTCGGTCACGATCGCCCTCATGTTGTTATCACTTTCGCTGTTGGGTGGGGCGACAGTGCGCTGGTTTGCCATTGCGTTACTGATTGGTACCGTGACGGGGACATACTCGTCGCCGTTTACCGCTGTACCACTCTTAGGATTGTGGGATACCGTGCAGCGACGCAAGCAACTCTCTGGCCTGCGTCAATAACTGCGTTTTGTCATTTTGCTCTGGATTCTCAAGGACGATTGCAAATAACGATTGCAGCAACTGGCCAATTTTTGGTCCGGGTGGCAAGTCGAGTTCACGCATCAAATCAGTACCGTCGATGGCTAGATCGGTCACCGCAAATGGCTGGTGAAGCTCGGCAATCATGCGTTGTTTAAACTCTTCCAGTCGCCAGCTCGTGCGACGTGCGCCACTTCCCAACCGATCGCCCTCTCGTACGTCGAGAATGTCATCGATATTTGCCAAACCCACTTTACGCATAAACCGCCGTACCGCTGCATCACTCATAGTTGGTTGGTAATGAAACATGTGGTAGCGCACTAAAAGAAACATCCGATCGATGTCGCGCTTCGAAAGCTTGAGTCGTTGAGCAATCGATTTGGCAGTGCGTGCGCCAACCACCTCGTGGTTGTAAAACGACGGAACACCGGTGTTAAGATCAAATGTTGGGGGTTTTCCAATGTCATGGAGTAAGGTTGCTAGTTTGACCACCGGGTCACGCGATGGGCACTCAGCGAGGGCATCAAGACTATGGGTCCAGACGTCAGTCGTATGATGACCGCCCTGAATAACTCCACGCATCGGCAATAGTTCTGGCAAAATATACTGTAAAAGGTCGGTTTCTCGCAGCAACTCCATACCTTCTTTTGGGTAGGGACTCAGCACAATTTTATACAGTTCTTCACGAATACGTTCCTGACTAATATGCGCGAGTAGTTCTGCTGCGCCCGCAAGTGCGGTGGCAGTGGCAGATTCGATAGTAAAATTGAGTTGTACCGAGAAACGCACCGTTCTGAGCAGTCGAAGTGCGTCTTCTGCAAAGCGCTTGTTGGGGTCACCAACCGTCCTAATACACTGCTGTTGCAAATCTTCGACTCCCTGCCAAGGGTCAACCAGCGTGAAATCTTGTCGCTTCAGGCGAACGGCAGTACTCGGAGCTTGAGAAAATACTTGCTGCAAAAAATCAGCTTGCAATGTTACTGCCAGCGCATTAATCGTAAAATCTCGCCGAGCCAAATCTTCTGTCAGTGAAGTGCCCCACGTGACTACCTCGGGTCGGCGATGGTCACTGTACACACCATCCGCTCGATAGGTGGTGATTTGGTATGGTGGTAAAAGCGAGGTTTTTGGTTGTTCCTGAGCGATTGCTTCTAGCAGTGACGAGTGAAGTTTGGTAGCCCGAGCAATATCAATCACCCGATCACTGGAACGTATTTCTATTGGTGTATTCGGTGCAGGTAAACCAGCTTGTTTGGCTAGTTCTTCTGGCGTGATACTGACTGTGCCAAAATTATTTTCATAAAAACTTTCGGGAAACACCACCCTAATTTGTTCTGGTGTGGCATTAGTCGTGCAGTCAAAATCGGTTATGACAGTTTCGCCACGCAACAAATCACGTACCGCCCCACCCACCAGTGCTGCTTCAAAACCTGCTTGCATGAGGGTGTGGAGAATGAATAATGGTTCACGCGGAAGCAGTATTTCATCTGGGAGCTGCATATTGGTCATTGTACACTACTTGAGGAAACGATAGAGTACGCAGCATGCAGTGGCATGTGCTTTCGCCTGATACCCCACACACCTTGTCAGAACTTTTTAACATTTTGCTCCACAATCGCAAGATAGTTGCTGCGGATATTTTTTTTCACCCGCCCAACCCCAACGCGCTGTCTGTGGCGGAAGTAGGTATTGCCGTGTCAGCCATGCAGCGAGCGGTCGGGCACATTACTCGGGCGATTAAAAACAAAGAAAAGATCGTGATTTTTGGTGATTACGATGCGGATGGTATCTGCGCAACGGCGGTACTTTGGCAAGTGCTGGCAGCGTGCAAGGCCGACGTGCTGCCATTTTTGCCCAATCGACAAGATCACGGGTATGGCCTGAGCGTTCGGGCACTTGACGATCTGTGTACCGAAACAAAACCCGCGTTGATTATCACTGTCGATAACGGCATTGTTGCCCACGCAGCCGCCCAATCTGCACAAGCGCGCGGTATCGACCTGATTATTACTGACCATCATGTGCCAGAATCTGGTTTAGACAATCTTCCACCTGCAGTAGCTATCATTCACACAACCAAACTGTGTGGCACGACAGTTGCGTGGTTTTTGGCCCGTGAGCTCGCTCCAGAATTGGCAAGTGATCACCTGGATCTCTGTGCCATAGCAACCATTGCCGATCAAGTTCCGTTGACTGAGTGCAATCGGGCTTTTGCCTTTCATGGCGTACCTGCACTACGACAAACAACCCGTCCGGGTTTATTAGCTCTCATTGCAGCCAGCGCACTTATACAAACAGAAATAACCAGTGGTTCGGTTGGTTTCCATATCGCCCCCCGCATCAATGCGGCAGGTAGAGTGGGCGATGGCTATACCGCCCTGCGCTTACTTTGCACGACCAAGCAAGCAGCGGCAACTGCCTTGGCACAGGAATTATCTACGGTCAATGCCGAGCGACAAACCATGACGCTCGCCTCATTTGCCGAGGCGCAACTGCAAGTCGCGTCGCAACTCGAACAGTCGCTGCTCATAGTCTCCTCGAGTGAGTATCACGAAGGTGTGATTGGCTTGGTGGCGGGTCGTTTGGCAGAGCAGTATCATCGACCAGCCATCGCGATCGCAATTGGTGAGTCTGAGGCAAAAGGTTCAGCTCGCTCTATCCGCGGTATCAACATTGTAGAAATTATTCGTGAGGTTCGTGGGGACTTATTGAGCGTCGGTGGCCATCCGCTCGCCGCAGGCTTTTCACTCACAACCAGCAACGTAGAGCTAGTTACGCAGCGTTTACTCGCCGTAGCGCAAGCCAAAATCGATCCGCAATTATTAGTAAAAACCAAACGAGTTGAGTGTGAGCTGCCACATCCGCTAGCCACGTTGAGCACTGCTCAGGAGTTGACCAAATTCGAGCCATTTGGCATGGGCAATATGCGTCCGCGTTTTTTGCTCAAAAATATTTCAATCCTTGACGTTCGCACGTTGGGTAAGAGTGGTAAACACTGCAAACTACTTATTGCACTCGAGACTGGTACACAGGTGCCAGTTTTGTGGTGGAACTGTGGCGAGATCGATCAGCAAGAGTTAGCTTCGCGTACTGAGCTAGCCGTCAAGCTTGACAGCAACGAGTGGCACGGGAAGCAGAGTTTGCAGTTAGTGGTGTAGGGAACTACTATATTTTAGTATCTTCCAATATCTTCCAATATTGTGTAGTGTGTGAGTATGGATAAAATCTCGCCCGGACTGCTGGCGTATTATTGTCGCTTGACTCCTGAGATTCAGACTTGTTTAGTTACGCTTTCTGCTTGTCAAAAAACTATCGAGCTCCTTCGGCCAGAACCAACTCGTGAGCGTTTGCTGCGCCATGAATCATTGCTGCAATCCTCTCTGTACTCGGCGCGAATTGAAGGTAACCCTCTCAAAAGAAGTGATCTGGGGCTCTCTCATTCGAATACAACACAGCACAAACTGGAAATCAACAATCTTGATAGGGCCTATACCTGGGTAGCTGAACTTCTCAACCCAGCACCGGTTGATCTGCAATTTTTCAAATTGTTGCACAGCCAAACCATGATCCATTTGACACCCGATGTTGGCGCATTTCGCAGTGAGGAGTCAGCCATCTTCAACCAGGCGGGCATTGCCGTGTATCTACCGCCTTCACCTCAACTGATCAAGCCGCAGCTAAGTTATTTGTGCCAGTGGATCCAAGCGATGAAGTATCCTCCTGCAATTACAGCAGTCATGGCTCACTATATTTTTGAAAAGATACATCCTTTTCTTGATGGGAATGGGAGAGTAGGACGATTACTGCTTTTTCACTTACTTCACCAAGCGGAATTGAGTATGCGCGGGCTTTTGGTAGTGGAAAAAATCTTAGCTACTCAACGAGCAAATTACTACGACCATCTGGCTCCCAACACGACAGATCGCACGCAGTATGTTTTATTCATGTTGAGCTGCCTTGCGGAAGCAAGTGAATTGGCTTTAGAAAAACTTCGGCTTCCCTCTACAACTGCCTCCGACGACCTCCTTCCTCGTCGGCGAGAACTACTGAACATTATCCGTGATCATGAGCTCGTCAGCTTTAATTTTCTATCTCGTCGCTTTCCGAGTATTAAAAAAAGCACATTACACAATGATATTCACCATCTGTTGCGAGCGGAGTTGATTCATAAGTTAGGCAAAACAAGAGGTGCGTTATACGAAGTGGATAAAAAGTAGTGAGCACTTGTCGAGTGTAACCTGCTCTTCCCTTACCAAAACCCAAAAACTAAGTATACTATCGAGTAATCATCTAGTTATACGTCGGGAGATCATGGAGAAAAAAGAAGCCTAAGCACGAATAAAAATAAACAAACTCCTCGAAGAATCGGACTGGCGCTTTGAAGATGATGCAATAAGAAACGTGTCACTTAACGAATTTATAAACTATGGAAACAACAAGAATAGCCTTATTTAAAGGTAGGAAAATCCGCAAAACACTTTCCCAAAATGAATGGTGGTTTAGTGTCATAGATGTAATAGAAGCTTTAACAGACAGCGTAAACCCTCGCGATTACTGGTTTAAGATGAAAATTAGAGTAAAGGAAGAGGATGGTTTTGAACCGTCGACAATTTGTAGACAGTTGAAACTTCCAGCCGAAGACGGAAAGATGCGAATAACAGATTGCGCCGATACGGAAGGCATCTTTCGTATTATTCAATCTATCCCGTCGCCCAAAGCTGAACCGTTCAAGCGCTGGCTGGCAAAAGTTGGCTATGAACGAGTGCAAGAAATAGAGAACCCAGAACTTGCTACGAAAAGAACACGAGTGCTATATAAACTCAAAGGCTACCCAGATGACTGGATCGAAAAAAGAATGCGAGGCATCGCCATTCGTGAGGAGCTAACAGACGAGTGGCAAAAACGCGGGGCACAAGCACAAAGAGACTATGAGATTTTGACTGCTGAGATCTCTAAAGCCACATTTGGTATTACGCCGAGTGAGTATAAAAAACTCAAAGGTTTGCAGCGGGAAAACTTGCGCGATCACATGGACGACTTTGAACTGATTTTTACCATGCTTGGTGAGCGGTCAACGACAGAAATTCATAAAATTGAAAACTCCAGGGGAGTCCCCAAGCTCAAGAATGATGCCAAGCGAGGTGGTCGCATTGCTGGTATTGCCAAAGAACAACTTGAGAAAGAAATCGGTAGATCGGTTGTTTCAAAGCACAATCATCTTCCAAAGAAAAGATCCAGTAAAAAATTATGAACGAAAAGACTTTTTTACAAGAACTGTTTGATAAGAGAGCCAGCGTTTTAAAAATTGGAGAGCAAACTGGCGCAAATGTGACTAGTGCGCTCAATGAAGTTGACCGACAAATAAGGCAGTGTTTGCAGGGCGGTGATCTAGCCAAGTGAGACGAGGTAACTAAGTCAGGAGAAGACGACTAAATCTTATCAACGAAGCCATGTCAGACTTTGTGAAAATTGTGCTATGAAGTATTTGTTAAGCACTGTGGATCTCACCTATGACAGGAACCCTAACTCCAGTCACAACATATTCTTGTTGATTAGTTTGTCGAAGTTCCAGTACGATCTGTATGTCTGACTCAGTAGCTAAGAGTGCCAGGGTTCCTGTCCCCCAAAATGCGGAAAGTTTGGTTACATTGCCAAATTTTGGGTCGTTCCACGATTGCATTTCGTTCGGTACCTCAATTCGTGTTCCAATAAATCGATTTCTAAGTTCGGTAATCCAGACAGAAAACTCATTTTCGTAATCAAGAACTTGAGTTCTTTCGGTTCCAGCACCAAGCAATGTTCTCTTCGCTTTTTGAAGAACTTGATTTCTTGAAAAGGAAGGCGCTCGCTCTCCGTTTCCACCGGATGATCGGGGAGACTTGGCCATTTCTTGGTCAGTTCTCTTAGACCCATGTGCTTCTAGGGCATCTTTTTCAAGGTCAGGATATTTATAGTCCATTGGCATTTTTGTTAATTATCTATCAGCTTCTACTAAGTTTCGAATTAAAAGTTGTAGAAAAATTTGATATTCAACAGAACTAGTATCTCCTTCAAATATGTTATTAGCAATCTCAGTTGCACGCTGCGCTACTGTCTGCTTTTCATGACTTTGTGTCATATTTCCTTTCCACTACAAAAAACCCTCCTATTTGGAGGGTTGGTTTTTACTACTGTGTAACCGAGATTACAAAACCACCCCTCCGCGCTGAAGCGCGAGAAGAAGTTGGTTGGTAATAACTCGATTAACTAACATAACAAGTAGTGATTATAGCTGTATAATGTTGATTATGCAAACACGCACCCTCATCCAAGATATTTCCAACCTCGTTGGTAAGACCATCACCTTATGCGGTTGGGTTGCTACCAAGCGCGATCATGGCAAATTAACCTTTATAGACCTCCGCGATCGGAGCGGCAAACTGCAGTGTGTGGGTTTTCAAAAAATGGGTGAGCTCACGATCGAGTCGGTGCTCGAAGTCACCGGTGTAGTCAAAGAGCGGCCAGCTAAACTGATTAACACAGAATTAGCTTTGGGTAAGTTTGAGCTCGAAGTCACTGCGTACGAAGTGCTGAATATTGCTCAGGAGTTGCCGATTCCGATTAGCGATGATGGGCTGGCGATTGCCGAAGAAGCTCGACTCAAGTATCGCTACCTCGATCTGCGTCGAGAGCGGCTGCAGAAAATCTTGCGCCTGCGTTCAAAGTTTACCCGTGCCATTCGCGAAGCGCTCTATGCAGAGGATTTCGTCGAAGTCGAAACTCCCATGCTCACCAAGTCTACCAAAGAAGGTGCGCGGGATTTTGTTGTGCCATCGCGTTTTTACCCTGGATCGTTTTATGCCTTACCGCAGAGTCCGCAGCAGTACAAACAGTTGCTGATGACTGCAGGCTTCGAGCGGTACTTTCAGGTTGCCAAGTGCATTCGTGACGAAGATCTCCGTGCCGACCGTGGCTTTGAGTTTACCCAAATAGATATCGAAATGAGTTTCGTGGATCAGTCGCAAGTCATGGAGTTGGTCGAGACATTTGTCAAGAAAGCCGTGCTCGAAGTGGGAGACGTTCTCCGTGATACAACTTTCCCTGTTATTAATTATCAGGATGCAATCAAGCAGTATGGTGCAGATAGGTTTGATCTGCGTTCCGAGGCAGAAAAACAAGCCGGTGTGCTGGCTTTTGCCTGGGTGATTAAGTTTCCTTTTTTCAAACAAGTCGACAAAAAAGATGCAGCCGAAGTCGCCGACGGCAAGAGCGGTTGGACGTTTACGCATAATCCATTTAGTTTGCCACTGCCAGAGTATATTGAGCAGCACTTGGCGGGCAAAGATATCGCGGAAATTTTGACAACCCAGTACGACCTGGTTTGTAATGGTTATGAAGTTGGTGGGGGGAGCATCCGCGCCCACCAGCCGGAGTTACTGACAGCTACTTTTAAAACCATGGGTTACTCCGATACAGAGATCGAGGAAAGTATTGGGCACATGCTCGAAGCGTTTCGAGTGGGCACACCGCCACACGGCGGAATTGCCCTGGGACTTGATCGATTAATTATGCTGCTGGCTGGTGAGTCGTCGCTCAAAGAAGTGATCGCCTTTCCAATGACATCGAGTGGCAGAACGGCAGTTATGACCGCACCCACGCGTATTGAGGCAAAACAGCTCAAAGAGCTTGGCTTGCAGGTCTTAGGCTAGCATAAATGCCTGTTTTCCCAGTAAAATAGGTGAGTGACGCAAAAACAACGACAACTACTTGGTTTGTTTGGTACGATCCTATTTATTTTGGGCTTGCTTGGTTATACAGCTTTGTATCTTGAGGCACAAAAAATAGAAGCGAACCGCATTACCTTGCCATACATTGCTCTGGTAGCCATTCCAGTGCGGTCTGGTCAAGTTCCTGAGCCTAGATTATCCGCCACGGCTGGCATCGCAATCGACTACGACTCCGGTAGTGTTCTGTATGAGAAAAATGCTACTACTTACTACTCGCCAGCTTCCACAACCAAACTGATGACCGCGCTCATTGTGCGCGATCACTTTGCACCAGAGGATACGCTAACAATTGGAGTGTTACCGAGCGTTTCGGGTAATGTACTAGGTTTGCGGTATGGAGAAACATACCACGTGGCTGACTTACTTTCGGCCATGTTGATTACCTCGGCCAATGATGTTGCGCTCGAATTTGCTGCCGCATATCCTGGAGGCAATTTGGCATTTATCGAAAAAATGAATGAAAAAGCGAGAGCGTTGGGGTTGCAGGATACGATTTTTAGCAACCCTGCTGGATTTGATTTTGGCAATCATCACACGACAGCCAATGATTTAGCCAAAATTGCTCGAACTGCCTGGGAAGATCCGTTGATTCGCGCTGCCATGAGTACGCGCACTGCCAGTATCACCGATACAACTGGGCGTCGTCGACATGAGTTGAGCTCCACCAATCAGTTACTACACCAAGATGAGTCGGTTCTGGGTGGCAAGACCGGTACGACCGAAAAAGCTGGTGAGGTGCTCATCACCTTACAGAGTCGCAACGATCATACGACGCTGATCGCCATTTTGGGCAGCAGTGATCGGTATGGCGATACGATTACCATAACTAATTGGTTGTATGAAAACTATACTTGGCAAGAACCATCTCCGCCCCACGTCCCGAAAGAGGAGTGATATACTCAAATCCAGATGAAAGTTGCAGTTATTGGCACTGGTTTTGTAGGCGTAGTAACCGCGACGATATATGCTTCTTTTGGCAACGAAGTGGTTGGTTTGGATATTGACGAAGCAAAAGTTCGTTTACTCACTGCAGGCAGCATCCCATTTCATGAGCCTGGCTTATCCGAGTTACTGACCGCAGAACTAGCCGTAGGCAGATTACGTTTTACTACTTCATACGAAGCGGCAATTACGGCAGCCAACGTAGTGATTATCGCCGTTGGCACACCCTCAAAACCAGACGGCAGTGCAGACCTATCATATGTTTTGGCGGTCGCTCGCTCGCTCGCTCCGTACTTACATGACGGAGCAGTGGTTGTCGTGAAGTCGACCGTACCGCCTGGTACATTTGTCACGGTTGCCGAGGAAATTCGTGGACAAACGACAACTATGTTTGAGCTGGCTTCGGTGCCTGAGTTTCTCAAAGAAGGGACTGCGGTAGAAGACACCCTGCACCCCGACCGAGTAGTCATTGGCGCAGACGCGCCTGCGGCGATCGCGCGTTTAAAAGAACTCCACGCACCTCTGCAGGTACCGGTCGTGGTGGTCTCGGTCAACTCTGCTCAGATGGCCAAGTACGCTGCCAATGCCTATCTCGCGACGAGAATTACCTTCATCAACCAAGTGGCAGATCTGTGTGACCATGCTGGCGCAGACATCCAAGAAGTGATTGCTGCCATGGGCATGGATGAGCGGATTGGCAAGCACTACTGGTATCCAGGATTGGGGTATGGCGGTTCCTGTTTCCCCAAAGATGTACGCGAACTGGCGCACTTTGCCGAAAGTCAGCACGAAGTGCCCAATCTTTTTTCGTTACTTTCACAATTGAATGAGTCACGCGTAGCCCACGTATTTGCCGAGTGGTCAGCAGTAGTTGGTGAGTGGCGCGAAAAGCGCGTGAGCGTGCTTGGCTTATCATTTAAACCCAATACCGACGATACGCGCGACGCCCCGAGCCTACAAGTTATTCCGTGGTTGCTTGAGCACGGCGCTCAGGTAACCGCGTACGACCCGAAAGCGAATGCCCCAATAAAACGAGTGCTGGGTGCTCAAACTGGTTTGCGGTTTGCAGCCAATCTGGAACAAGCAGTCGAACAGGCAGATGTTATTCTGGTCCTGATCGAGTGGCCGGAGTTTTTAACGTTTGATTTTGGCACAACACGCCAAAACAAACCACAGTTCTTTCTTGATGCCCGCAATCAGTTCGATCCAACGCGCCTTCGCTCACTTGGCTATGTATACGCGGGTATTGGTCGGAGGAACTCATAGTGGCTAAGCAGATTTTAATCACCGGCGGTACCGGTTTTGCTGGTTCACACTTGGCTGAATTGCTGTTGACAACAGAGCCAGACGCAACTATTCATCTCACCACATTGCAAAAAGCGAGTGATACCTTGCCAGATAGCATCGCCCAGGCAAAGATACACGAACTTGATCTTACCAATTTCGAGCAGACACAGGGATTATTTTCGGTCGTTCAGCCAAATGAGATTTACCATTTGGCGGCCATGGCCGAAGTGGGTGGTAGTTTTGCTCAGGCAGCCAAAATTACTACTGTGAATATGCAACTGCAACTATCCGTTTTGAGTGCTTTGCAGACGATTACACCGAGCTCACGCTTACTAGCAGTGGGCTCAGCACTCGAGTATGGCGCAGTGGAACCCAGCGAACTGCCGATTACCGAAACCCAGCCATTTCGTCCGCTCAACCCCTATGCTGTCTCCAAGGTCGCCCAAGACTTGCTTGGGTATGCCTATGCGCAGAGTTATGGTTTACAGATTTTGCGAGTCAGACCGTTTAATCATACAGGGGAACGCCAAACAACCGCCTTTGCTATCCCAGCTTTTGCAGAGCAAATCGTCAAGCTTGAGCGCGAATCTCAGGCGGTGTTGCGGGTTGGCAATCTAGCAGCTATCCGTGATATTCTTGATGTCAAAGATGTGGTTCGAGCCTACACCACGGTTATGCAGCAGGGCGTGGTTGGTGAAGTTTACAATATTGGTTCAGGGGTTGGTGTTTCGATGCAGGTGATACTCGATGGACTACTACAACTTGCACGCGTACCGATCACCATCGAAGTCGATCAAGCTCGTTTGCGCCCCGCCGATATTCCTGAGCTGCGGGCAGACATTAGTAAAATTTCTGCTTTAGGCTGGCAGCCAGAAATCACTCGAATTGAAACACTGACGCGTATACTAGAATTTTGGAGAACACACCTATGAAAAAAGCCTTTATCACTGGAATTACCGGACAAGATGGCTCGTATTTAGCAGAGTTTCTGCTTGACAAGGGCTACAAAGTGTATGGTTTGACTCGTCGTACCAGTACGCAAAACTATGAACGCATTGCCCACCTGATGCACAGTGATAATCTTGAGCTGGTCAGTGGTGATTTAATTGATCAAAACTCACTCATGTATCCTTTGCAAAAAATTCAGCCAGACGAAATATACAATTTAGCGGCGCAATCATTTGTCCAAACCAGTTGGGAACAACCGGTATTAACCGGCGAGTTCACTGCCATGGGCGTTGTTCGCATGTTGGAAGCTGTGCGTTTAGCTTGTCCACAGGCCAAATTCTATCAAGCGAGCTCAAGCGAGATGTTTGGCAAAGTAAAAAGTGTACCTCAGAATGAAACGACTGACTTTTATCCTCGTTCCCCGTATGGTGTCGCCAAAGTGTATGGTCACTGGATCACGGTTAATTATCGTGAATCATATGATTTATTTGCCTGTGCGGGCATTCTTTTCAATCATGAATCACCTCGTCGCGGATTAGAGTTTGTGACGAGAAAAATTGCCAACGGTGTGGCAAGAGTCAAATTGGGCAAGCAAACACATGTCGAGTTGGGTAACCTAGAATCAAAACGTGATTGGGGGTATGCCCAAGATTATGTCGAAGCTATGTGGTTGATGTTGCAGCAAGATGTAGCCGAAGATTTTGTGATTGCGACTGGTGAGACTCACTCGGTACAGGAGTTTCTCACCATAGCTTGCACAGAAGCAGGTTTGCCTGATTGGCAGGCTATTTACAAGCATAATCCAGTGTATGATCGGCCGGCAGAAGTTGATTTATTGATCGGTGATGCCAGCAAAGCCAAACAAAAGCTCGGTTGGCAGCCAAAAGTTCACTTTGCCGAGTTGGTTACAATTATGGTCCAAGCCGAGCTAACCAAGGAAAGTGAGTCCTAACGTATGCAGCATTCGGCAGTTGTTATTATTCCCACCTACAACGAGCGGGAAAACATTGAACGGACAGTCACAGCCCTGCTCAAAGTGTTTCGCGATATCACTGGCTGGCAGCTGCGTATTCTGGTAGTCGATGATACTTCGCCAGATAAAACATACGAGGTAGTCCACGAGCTGCACAAAGTCCATCCAGAGGTAGAGTTGCTACTGAACAAGAAGAAAAGTGGCCTCGGCGGCGCATATCTGGTCGGCATGGCGCACGCATTTGGTCCAATGGGTGCGGAGGTAGTTTTTGAGTTTGATGCTGACTTATCGCACGATGCAACAAAAATTCCGCTTTTTCTCAAAGAGATTGAACAAGGTGCAGATATGGTACTTGGTTCGCGCTATATGCCTGGTGGTGGGATTCCCCAAAATTGGGGTTGGCATCGCAAGCTTTTGAGTGGTCTGGGAAACATAGTAATTATGGTTGTGTTTACCCGCTTTACTATTCGGGACTGGACTTCTGGGTATCGCGCGATTACTAAACGAGTTTATGAGGCGGTGCATGCCTATTTACACTCAGAGCGTTTTTCTGGTTATACATTTCAAATCGGTTTTCTGTACCGCGCAGTCCAGCTCGGGTTTACGATTAAACAGATTCCCTATGTCTTTGCTGATCGGATCAAGGGCTACTCAAAAATCGGTCCAGAGTACATTAAAAATAATTTGTTATTTATCTTTCGAGTCCGATTGCAAGAAATCATCGCTTCCCGTATTTTTAAATTTTTGGTTGTAGGTGCAACGGGCGCAGCTGTACAGTTGAGCTCACTGATGTTGTATCGGTGGCTGGTGCCATCGTTTGAATATGGCTTCTTGACCACTTTTTTTGCGGCCTCATTTTTGAGTATCGAAAGTGCCATCATCATCAATTTTATCCTCAATAATGGCTGGACGTTTGCCGATCGCAAGCTCGAGCAGGGACAGTATGTCTGGAAATTTTTGCAGTTCAATTTGACTTCAATCGGATCGATTGTTATCCAATTGGCATTAGCTGCAGTCGGTGAAGCGACGATTGGCTTGCGGCCATTATTTACCCTCCCCATCATTGCGTATACCGTTGAAACTGGTTTGGTATTTGCTATTACTGGTATTTTGCTTGGTATGGGTTGGAACTTCTTTGCGTACAACAAGTTCATTTGGAAAAAAAAGTAACCCGAGGCAGAGTATGCGCACGCGGTTTTGGTGGCTTCCTATTTGGCTTACTTCGCCCGCCACCCTACTTTTTCTTGGTGTCTTGTGTCTTGCAGTGTTGCTTCGTTTCTACAACCTGACGGGTTCGCTCATGTTTCTGGGTGATCAGGGGAGGGATGCGTTGGTTGTTTCGCGCATGTTTCTCAACCATGATTTAGCGTTTATCGGTCCAGTGACGAGTGTTGGGAATATGTATCTTGGACCACTGTACTACTATTTTATGTTGCCCTGGTTGTTTTTGAGTTACCCAAGTCCGGTTGGACCCGCCGCCGCAGTGGCAGTGGTGAGTTGCGCGGCAATTATCCTTTTATACAGGGAAACAAAGCGAGTGTTTGGGACAAGTACAGCTATCCTCAGCAGTGTTTTTTTTGCTTTTTCCAGTACGATTGTGACCTACTCGCGTTTTAGTTGGAACCCCAACCTCGAGCCATTTTTGAGCATTTTGTTATTATTTTCGCTTTTACGATTCTGGCAAGATCGTTCTTTTCGTCAGCTGGCTTGGATCGCGCTAACAGTGGCTGGTCTGTTACAACTCCACTACACAACCTTGCTCGTGGTGCCTGTGGTTGGTTTGATTTGGTTATGTGCTGCAATTGGGATTGGCAAAAAAAAATTGCAACAAAAGCAATTCCTGTATTGGAGTATGGTCGCTGTCGGAATAGTGCTGGTGAGTTTCGTGCCCCTGATCTTGTTTGACTGGAAGCACGCTGGTCTCAATTTCCGAGGGGCGGTCGCGCTCTTTCAAAGTGACAGTTTTCATGCAGTGACGCCTTGGTGGCAACGGCTGCAACAAATTGTCAAAGAAACTCATGGCAGGGGCATGCACATTTTTTTTGAAGTGCAAATTGGCAAAAACAGAGTGCTCAATTCGTGGTTACTCAGTGCAACGGTCGCGTCTGTCGGCTGGTTGCTTTGGCGACTGAGGGGGAGACAGCGCGCCCTACTACAATTACTCGTCTTGTTTTTGGCTACCGCAATCTTTGGTTTGAGTTTCTACACCAGCTCGGTGTTCGACCACTACATCCTTTTTGCCATTCCATTTGCCTGTATGGTATTTGGGATTGTGCTTGGACAAGTCTGGCAATCACGTTTTTCTTTTGGGAAGGTGTTGGTCGTCGTTATTGTACTGGCTTTTTTCGCCTACAACTGGTCGCGATATCCGCTGGCAACCGCTGGGCTCAATACGGCATTTATTCGCCAAACCACCGATGAGATACACCGTCTGATTTTGCCAGGGGAGAAATATAATATTTTGTTGCTATCTGCAACCCGAGACAGCTATGGTCAAAACTACCGCTATTTTTTAAGCACAGATCCAGAAAAAGCACCGGTCCAGCCAGAGTTGTACCAAACTGCAGAGACATTAATCATTATTAACGAGGAACGGATTGCCGCAGATCCGCTTGCCCTACCGATCTATGAGTTGGTCGTTTTTCCGAGCAAATCACCGGTTGAGGTACTAGAGTTACCCCATGGTCCTCAGCTCTTTGTGTTGCGCACAGATCCCTCAAGTGTATGATAAAGAACATGCAGCCTTTTCTTTCCGTCGTTATCCCGTCGTATAACGAAGAGCAAAATATTACCTCCGGTGTGTTGTCAAGTATTGTCGCGTATCTTAAGCAGCAGAGCTATACATGGGAAGTTATTTTAAGTGACGATGGCTCTACCGATGGGACGATACCAAAGTTGCGAGAGTTTGCAGAGGAGCATCCGGGCGTTCGGGTACTTACCAACAAGCATGCGGGCAAGGCATCAAATGTAACCGCTGGTATGTTGGCAGCAAATGGCACCTGGCGACTGTTTACCGACTTTGACCAATCTACTCCACTAAGTGAGGTGGAAAAATTATTAGCAATTGCTGAGAGCGGATTTTCTGTGGTGATTGGCTCGAGAGAAATTACTGGTGCCAAACGAGACGATGAACCATTTTACCGGCACATCATGGGTCGTATCTTCAACTTTGTGGTGCAGACACTGGCGGTGCCAGGTATTTTTGATACTCAGTGTGGATTCAAGCTCTTCTCAGAGCAGGCAACCGACGACTTGTTTTCTCGACTTTCGGTGTACGGAAACCTGGCGGAGCGGCAGGATGCGTACACGGGGGCGTTTGATGTTGAGTTGCTGTATATCGCCCGTAAATTTGGCTATAAAATTGCTGAGATTCCAATTCACTGGGAGCACCGAGAAACTGATCGCGTTAACCCGATCAAAGATTCGATTCGGATGTTTATTGATATCTTGCGTATTCGGCTAGCGGCAGCCCGCGGCAGGTACGCATAGCATGCGGTATCTCGTTACATTTTGGCTCTGCTTGGCTGGCTATGCTGTTTGGAGTTATGGGTTAGCTGACCCGAACCTAGTTTTTACTGCTTGGCAACCCTACTGGTTTTTTCAAGACTGGATGTGGGTCTTCGCTCGTACACTGCCACAGTGGTATACCGCTATATATGCCGGCTTAATCTTGAGTTTGTTTGGGTTATCAATGAAGATTGCCACTTGGTTACAAACTAAAAACAAGCTCTCTCTGCGCCAAAGTTGCCTCTGGTTTTTGTTGTTAGTTTCTCCATTACTATTTTCATACAACGCCCTGTCTCACGACGTCTTTAACTATCTGTTTAATGCCAAGATGGTCGTGGTGTACCACACAAACCCACACACGCATACAGCCTTAGAGTTTGGCAGCGATGACTGGACGCGTTTTATGCACAACACGCACACACCAGCACCGTACGGTTATGGTTGGACAGCAGTGTCACTCCTACCCTACATGCTTGGTATGGGTAAATTTACTTGGAGCTGGTTGCTGTTTCGCTTGTTTTCACTTGTCAGTATTTTTTTGACAGTAACCGCGTTGCAACGACTTGCCCAGCGATTAGGTAAGAAAATTTCCCAGGCTGATCTTGCATTCTTTTTTTTAAACCCACTCGTGCTCATCGAAATACTTGCCAATAGTCACAATGATTTGTGGATGTTGGCTCCTGCAGTGTTTGCACTGAGCGTGCTACTCGGGCAGGGTCAGCAAAGTTTTATTTGGCGAGCAAGTTTTTCATTATTACTCCTTAGTTTTTCCATTTCGATCAAGTACGCGACGGTCGTACTTTTGCCGGTTTGGTTTGTCATCATGGCGTTTGAGCGTCTGCGCAGTCGTATAGCCCTTCCGCAGCGCTTATTGACGCTACTCACGCAAGGAATTTGGGAACGCTTGTTGCGAAGCCTGCCATATATCGCGGCCATACTCTTGTTATTGCCACTGACAACCAACCAATCGCAGCAGTACTTGCCTTGGTACCTCACCTGGTCGTTGGTTTGGTTACCACTGATTACTTCTCAAAGGTGGCGACAACTTTGGCTGGTTTTTTCCATTGCTGCCTTGCTGAGATATATCCCTTGGTTGCTGACTGGCGGTTACGAGCTGCACACACTGCAATGGCAAAAAATAATTTCTTGGGGAATTCCTGCACTCTGGCTCGTTTGGCAGGTTCTACAAAAACGTACCAAGAGCGAAGGAGTCAATGTGCTCGTCGGAAGGACTGTCGATGCATAAGTTGTCAAAAAACTCCCTCGGGTATTTAATCGCACTAGGAGCAATTATAGGGTTGTATTTGTTTACGCATCTTTGGCACTTACTGAGTTTGCCTGTCTTTGCAGATGAGTCAATCTATATTCGCTGGGCACAACTCATTATTGATGATTGGCAACGGTACTTGTTTTTCCCGCTCAACGATGGCAAAACTCCGCTATTTATATGGCTACTCGTACCTTTTCAATTTTTATTTTCTGACCAGTTGTATGCCGCTCGGTTTGTGTCAATGCTGGTTGGGTTGGGGCAGATTGCCGCGATAATCTGGACCATTCGCTTATTTGGGGGAGGAAAGCTCGCGAGATTACTTGGCGCACTATTTGTCACCCTACTGCCATTTTGGTTTTTTCATCATCGAATAGCCTTGATTGACGCCACGTTGAGTTTATTGCTTACCTTAAGCCTGGCTAGTTTGTTGGAAGTGATCACGCGCTCATTTTCGTTCCAGCTCAAGAGCGTGCCACAACTGAAAAAAATACTGCGTGTCGCCTTGCGCGAGCCATGGTTGCTACTAGCGGGCGGTTGTTTTGGGTTGGCGCTTTGGGCAAAAGTGCCGGCGATTTTGTTTGCCCCGGTGTTGGTGCTGTCTACATTTTTTCCCAAACATGTATCTTGGAGCGAGCGCATCCTGCTGCTGGTGCAGGCGAGTTCTACGATTATGATTGGGCTGGTCTTCTTCGTGCTGCTCAAAACCCAGCCAGTATTTTCACAATTGTTCAGTCGTGGGAGCGATTTCTTATTTCCTTGGCAAGAAGTGTTTTTGGCTGGCAAGTGGCAGGATACCATTCGGAGTTTCCCTACCTATGGCTGGTATTTTTTGCAGTATCTCACACCTGCTGTGGTTTCTCTCGCGGTTGTGGGTCTGCTTATGTTTCGGCAGCGAAGAAAAGTTATTGTGCTTCTTTTGGCGGCTGCCAGTTTTATTCTCCCGATAGCCTTACTCGGGAAAGTCGTCTATCCCAGATACTTTATGCCAGCCATTATTCCACTCACGATCATCGCCAGTATCGTGCTCGAGGAGTTATTTTTACGCTCACGAGACACAAAAAAAACCCTGGGCAAGAGAACTTTATTCGCAGTCATCGCTGGGCTGGTGCTGGCAAATACAGTCACTGCTTCCACTCGGTTTATGTTTCCTTCACTCGTAGCTGCCGACACCACCCCCTTTGTGAGCGCAGATATTACCCAGTACTTGACTGAGTGGTCATCTGGACATGGGGTCAGCGAGGCAGTCGCCCTCATCCAGGATAGAGCGCAATTTGGTACCATAGCCGTAGCAACCGAAGGTTTTTTTGGTACGCTGCCCGATGGCATTCTGTTGTATTTGCATCGCAGAGACGTATCGAACATTATGGTGCAGGGAATTGGTCAACCGGTGCTCGGTATACCAGACGACTTTATGGCTCAAGCTGCCACCTACGAAACTGTCTGGCTGGTAGCCAACAGTCACCGAATTATTATGAGTACATCTGACCTCAAATTAATTGCCGAGTTTTGTCGTCCCTATAATGGACCTTGTCTGCAAGTTTGGGAATTACGTTAGGTACTTTTACTATTACCGAGCACATTCTCGGGCAATATACCCAACGCCTCGCACTGTTTCTAACCGTGCTTCCGAGCGTTTAAGTTGCATGCGTAGGCGACGAATATAGACGTCAATAGTCGTGTATTCTGGTACTTCGTCACAGTAACCCCAGATTCCGTCTATGAGCATGTTACGAGTAATAACCTGGTTTTTGTGCCGAAAAAAGTAGGCAAGGATTTCAGCTTCCCGTTTGCGCAATTGCGCGTGGAACGAGCCAATGTACAAGTGGGAAGTTTCTGGTTGGAGAGCGACATCGCCCAAGTGTAAGAGTGTGCCTACTTTATGTTTGTTAAAGTTGAGCAACTTATCGCAGTAGAGCTCCAAGCAGCGGCTCGAGACGGGCTGCGATAGGTATAGGTCGGCTCCAGAAGACAAATACATTTCTTGCTCTTGGAGGGTGTTTTTTATAGCTACCACCACTATCTTCGTGGGATACGAAATATCGGCAACATATGCAATAAAGTCCTGATAGGCAGCTGTTTGTTCGGCTAGTTCAATGATGAGTAGGTCGACCTGCTTTTTTTCGATCAAGTTATGGGCTACCGATAAACTTTTGGTGGTGTGACAAACACTCGCCGCAAGCACTTGATTTGTGTGATATATATTGCTCGTGACCTCTGACTGTACCAAGGCTACTATCTGCTTTATCATCTTTGGTATACTATCTCCACTCCCGAGTAGTGAAGTGGCATCACAACAGGTTCTGGACCTGTTATCCTAGGTTCGAATCCTAGCTCGGGATCATGATTCTCCACAATGAATTAAAGTAATTCATTTATTTTTCTCGCAGTGTTTTGTACGCTTCTTGCATAGTTAAGGAGCGCGCCATGATTGAAACACTCGAATACTTCCCGCACGCTGAGTTGCAAGGACTGAGTTCTGGTAAGCAACCGATTCCTGAGTTACGTCCAATCGCTGGTTGGCAAACTGTGCCAATTGCAGAGTGTGGCGAACCACTGGTTGCACTACACAAGTATCAGGGCAGAAATATGACAGTTCGACCACAGTACTTTACACAGGGGTATCGTAGCGCCAGCTTCGAACAAGAGATCCGCTCCGGCGTATTTGAGCGATTACTTTTGGCGGCTCATGCACTCCCAGCAGATTACCGCTTGGTCATTTGGGACGCTTGGCGACCAGTAGAACTACAACAAGAAATTTACAATCGCTTCTATCAACAGCTCTCGCAACAGTTTACGCCATTGAGTACAGAAGAACTTGCAGTACTTTGCCAGCAATTTGTGGCGTTGCCATCAGCTGATCAAGCAAAGCCGGCTCATCACCACACTGGCGGAGCAGTCGATGTCACGATCATGGATGATTTTGGTCAAGAATTATGGATGGGTAGTGGGTTTGATGAATTTACCGAAAAATCGCATACTAGATATTTTGAGCAGGAAGAAAATTGTCGTACCGAACGTGATAAGGAAGCCCAAAGAAATCGGCGCATTTTGTTTGACGCCATGACAAGTGTGGGTATGTTTACTGGTCTAGACACAGAGTGGTGGCATTTTCAATATGGCACACAAGCGCACGGTTTATTGACCAATCAATCTGCTTGGTATGGAGTTCCAAGCGCAAAAAAAGAAAGGAGTGCCGCATGAGCACAAAAAAAACCTTAGTACTGCTTTTCGGTGGGATTTCATCAGAGCACGATGCTTCAAAAAAATCTTTTGAACACGTATTGTCACGTTTAACAGAGAAAAAAATTCTCGAGATATTTGCAACAATTAAGATTGCCTATATTTCTCGAGAGGGAAAAGTTTTATTTACCCCGTACGAGCAGAAACATCCGGCTGCTTGGTATGCCAGACAACCACACAGTATCACGATCATTGATCTACTCGCACACCTAACTCAGCCCAACATTTTCGTTTTTTCACTACTACATGGACAGCATGGTGAGGATGGTTGCATGCAGGGCGTAGCAAAATTTTTAGGGGTATCTGGCTCATTTGGGACCGTATTGTCCGCTGCTGTAGCCATGAGCAAGTCACACTGCAATACGTTCGTAGCAGGTCTCGGTACTGAAGTACATATCCCCCACTCGCAAATTGTGTCTGCTGAAGCGGCAATTTCTACAGCAATTGCGGCCTGGCGTCCTGGAGAGAAAGTCGTCATTAAGCCAAGTTCCTTAGGCGCCAGTATCTTAACAGAGTTGCACACAATCGGCCCAGATAACAAAACAATTGCAGAATTGCTCAAAAAGATACTTGCCTACGATTCGACAGCTTTACTACAAGAGTTTATTGCTGGCGAAGAATACTCGTGTGGCTGTCTAGAAGAGCATGGAGTGGTTACCGCATTACCACTCATACAGGTTATTACCGAACAGCAGTTTTTCGGTCACAGCGAGAAGCACACGTTGGGAAAAAATGAAGAACGTGTGATTATGCCAGAACAAGAAAGCAAAATTCATTCCCGGATTAGGCATTTGTCTGAAAGACTTTTTCAAGAGATTGGACTGCAACATATGGCTCGATTTGACTTTAGAGTTGCAGGCGACAAGCTTTACTTCTTAGAAGTCAATCCACTGCCTGGCATGATGGAAAACAGTTTATTCCCCAAAATGTTGCGGGCAGCAGGAAAAAATATTGAAGATATTGTAATACTTACCTACTGGAATGTGCAGCAGCTCAGCAAAAAAGTAACTGAGTTCCGCTATCACATTGATTGAGCAACGTGCTGCAAAGAAGCAAATTAATTGGCTTGGTAGGTGGGGTAAGTTGGACATCCACGTTGGAGTACTATAAGCGATTAAACGAGCAAGTTTATCTGAGTAGGGGCGGCTATGAAAGTGCGCGACTCTTGTTGACGAGCATCAATTTTGCCGAAATCTTAGCTTTTCAGCAAGCAGATCGAAGCGATTTGGAAGCCGAGTTTTTACTGCAGGAGCTACGGCGACTCGAAAGCGGTGGGGCAGATTATGCGCTGATCTGCTCAAATACGACTAATAAAACAATTGCTGTCCTGAGAGAATCTATCGAACTACCGCTCATTTCCCTTCCCGAGTCGGTTGCCCTCGAGGCAAACCGCTTGGGCATGCGGCGAATCGGCTTATTAGGCACAACCTACACCATGTATGGTAATTTTTACCGGGAGTGTTTGGAGCAGCATGGTCTCGCGGTGTTGGTTCCAGAAGAAAAACTGGGGTTACAAATACACCATATAATTTATGAGGAGCTAGTCAAGGGTGCCGTGCTACAACGATCTGCTGCAGTGGTAGATGCAGCATGTACAGAACTTACTTCGCGTGGGGCTGAGGCAGTGATTTTAGGTTGCACAGAGTTGCCGTTGTTAAGAGCTCAGATGCATACGCAGTGTACGCTGCTAGATACAATCGACATTCACATTGCTCGCGCCCTGCAGTTTGCATTTTCAGAGAAAAATGAGTTTGTAAAAAGCTCTTAGGAGGACAGTAGTGTGCTGAAGCTACTGTCCGCCTCAGAGCTCAAGACACAGGCGATTATAGACATACATATTCAATATGTAAATACCATTTGTTTTGATTCATAGACGTTTTGCTTGAGGGTTTGTTATTGTTGGGAGGAGTTCTAAGTATACAAAAATGATTCTAAGCGACGCAGTTCAAGCTCCTTGCGTTTTCTGAAAGCAGTTAGCGTGTAGCCAAATCGTGATAATACATGCTGAATATGATCAGCGCCGATCGCATGCGACCAAACTACATAACTGGCTCCTGAGTCGTACAGTCGCAAGGCGTCTTGAGCTGAGTAAGCAGAGAGGATTGTGGTTATGTTTTGCTGCTTGCTTGTTAGAAATTTTAGCAATAGCAAGTTAGTTTCTAAATCAGGAATATTTGAAATTATAAGGCGAACAGTGTTCAGCGGTAATTCTTGTAGAAATTCTATATTGCTGAGATCACCAAAGAAGTGTGCAAGATTTAGCTGTTTAAGTTTTGTAATCACCTCTGGGTCGTGGTCTACGATGGCAAATGATTTCTCGTCGCGCAGAAAGTATGGCAGTAACTGTATTCCTTGGTCGTCGCAACCAAACAACAATATTTCAAACTGTGGTTGTTTTTTTATTGATTTCTTTTGTTTCTTTCTCCACTCCAACCACTCAAGCAGCGGAGACAGATGGACGAAAAGTGGAGTAGCATAGAGATAGAGATAGGTTGAGCCAGCTATCGTAATGAGACCAACTAGGGTTGTGATAGTAAGCACAGTCGGTGAAACGTGTCCGAGTCTAGCTCCAAAGCTAATTAAAATGAGAGAAAACTCACTGATCTGGGCAACTGTCAGACCGATCATAAAACCAGTTTTGCGCTCATAGCCGAGCAAATTCATCAGAATAATTACGATCAGCGGATTGCCCACCAGTACAAATAGTGAGAGTAAAACCACTGGTCCAATCAATGTCAGAGAAGTACTGAGTACCAGCTGTGAACCAAGGAGAATAAAAAATAACGTAATAAAAAAATCGCGCAACGGCCGCATACGAGCGCTGATTTCTTCGGTAAACTCAGAACTTGCTAACGCAATCCCAGCTGCCAACGCGCCGATTTCAATTGAGAAGCCTAATACTGCAAACAAAGTTGCTGTACCAAGTCCCCAACTTAACGAAAAAAGAAATAACAACTCGCTGCTTTTACTTGCAATCGCGGTTGCTTTTGGTAGTACATACTTTGAGATTATGATGAGTAGCAAGATAAATCCCACCCCTTTCAACAAGGTATCGGTGAGCGAAGCGGCAAATCCGCCCGATGAACTATGAGCAAATGCAGTAATGACAATCAGAATCAAAGCTGCAATCATGTCTTGAACGAGCAGTAGGCCAGTGGCAATTTTGCCGTACAATGTCTGCAAATCTCCTTTGTCGGTTAACAACTTGAGCACAATGATCGTGCTGCTGAAGGCAAGGGCGATACTCAAGTAGGCTGATTCAAGGAGAGAAAATTTGAGCAACCAGAGTATCCCAAAGCCAATGATCGAGGTGAATATGACTTGTCCGATACCGGTGATACTCGAAACTTTGCCTACTTCCCGAATAATACTCGGACTGAGGTGCAATCCGACAATAAACAGCAAAATAGCGACGCCGAATTGAGAAAAGATTTCCAACAAATCATAGGTTTGAATCAAGTTCAGCCCAGAAGGACCGACGATGATGCCAGTGAGGATATAGGCGATGATGAGTGGTTGTTTGAGTGCTCTCAGCAAAAATGACAAGACAACTGCAATAACAAGTACGAGAGCAAGCTCAAAAAAAACTGGCATATTATTGGTACAACTTTTCTTGATACTCTTTGAGCATCCGTCGAGCACTAAAATTTTCTGCGATATATATTGATCCCTGCATCATTTTTACCCATTGAGTGGGACAGTTATCTGCATCACATTCGTAAAAGAGCGGAACAATTTTTTGTTCAAACGTCGTATAGATTTCTTCCGAGACGTTGTCGCTATCGAGACTCCACCCAATTTCCTCCCAGTTTACTTCGGCGGCCCAGCCGTCTGGCACCGTACACTGCAGTACACCGTTGGCAAGTGCCTTCATCCCAGATGTTCCGCAGGCTTCTTTACCGACCTCTGGGGTATTGAGCCAGATGTCTGAACCTCGAGTGAGATGTTGGGCTAAGGTAATGTCATAGTTGGGAACGAACAACGCATGGCCAGCTAGTTCTTTTTGCATTAACCGAATTATCTGTTGCAGCACGTCTTTACCCACCTCATCTTGAATGTGTGCTTTGCCGGCAACCAGTAAAAGAATGGGACGACCAGCTTGTGTCAGCAGTGCTTGCAGCCGAGGTACATCTGCAAAAAGCGCCGTAACGCGTTTGTAGCCTGCCATGCGACGAGCCCAACTCACGACCAGCCAACTCGGATCATACGAGTAGCCAGTGCGTGCTTGGACTACGGCGCGCAAATTTTCTTTTTCCTGCAGGTGGGCTTGCCAGAGTAACGTTGGGTTTGCTTGTGCAGCCACGATGACGGGAGATTGCCAAGTCCCGAAGTGTATGCCATTGGTAATTGATGACCAGTGGTATTCAGGCCAGGTTTGCCGTGAGAGCACTGTGTGGTTCTTGCTCACTCCTGATGCTTGGCGGGAAGAGTTGAGCGAAAAAATTGTATTGGAAAAGTAATCGCTTTGTTTGGAGAGACCAGCAAATAACAGGAGATCGACATTACCTTCTGCCAGTTTGGCGTACGGTTTGGCGAAAGCGCGTACGAGGTGAGGAGAATATGAATTATTACCAGCCGCTACCAGCGTGTGGTTGGTGTAGACAATTTTTTCGCGCGCCAGTCTCCAGGCTGCATGATAGGGGAGATTTTGACGTTCTTCGAGTTGGCGAATTACTTCCCAGATTAGAAAACTCGGACGACCCTCATTGAGGTGGTACAACTGCGGGGTGATACCAAGGGTATCTAGTAGCTTGGCGCCGCCAATGCCTAAGAGCATTTGTTGTTTTAGTTGTGACTCTTGACTACCCGCATACAGCTCATGCGTAATACTTCGCTCATGTAGTTGATTCTGCTCGGTTTCTGTATCAAGCAGATATAAAGTAACTGTGTCTGCCAGTACTTTTTTCCAACAGCGGAGCCAAATTTCAGTCTCACCGATTGCAACCGCAATAAATAATGGCTGTCCCTCGCGATAGACATGTTCAAGTCCAGCGTTGACGGGGTCGAACTGCGCATCTGTTTCAAACTGTCTGCCTTCTGGAGTGATGCCTTGAACACTCCCTCGTCCTCGATACAAAAGCCCAACTCCCACCATATACAAGTGATCATCAGCCGCCTGCTTGAGCGTATCGCCAGCGAGAATCCCCAGACCTCCAGCATAGAGTGGCAGTTGTGACTCCAGACCGAACTCGGCACAAAAATAGGCGATAGGATGAGCGGCGGTGTTGGGCAGGGCAGACATAGGCAGGTACTACATACTATACATGCCATTTTGGTAGAGGGGAATCTGTTCTCCAGACGTTAGCGTGGCTATAACGGTACGATCTGTGGTACTGACTATGTCTGTGTGTTCAGCTGAATCGTTGAAACCTCGTTGCAACCACTCTTTTTTTGTAATTTTTCCTGGTTCGCCTCTGAAGCAATCCTTATATGCCATGCCGATTGCCAGGTGCATATTACCAAACGGTCCTCCCACATTTTCGTCGTAGAGTGTCTCAGCCATGGGGTGAGTGATGCGCGAAAGTCGTTTGTCTGTGAGCGAAAACTCACCGATCCGGTTGGCATTTTTCGTCTTGAGCATTTCGTCAAGAATCTTCTGTCCCACTTTTGCTTGGGCCGAAGTTACCACGCCACGTTTGAGTGTGAGTTCAATGCCTGAAATGCTGTTGCCATAGCGATACACTGGTTGATTAAAACGAACCCAACCGTTGGTGCCACGCCAATTTGGTGACGTAAACAACTCAAAACTGGGAATATTTCTATCGACTCCTCCTTTCCAAATCCGGTCGGGACCGAGCGTGAGGTATAGATCAACGTCTGCGCCAGTGACGTGCAGTGACTCGATTGAGAGTTTATTAATTTCTGTACGGGTTTTTTCCTGCAGCTGTTTTACCTTACGCCACTCGGCAATCGGGTCTTGCACATCAAGAAAACAAGCGTGAATAATTTGTTCCCAATATTGCTCAAGCGACAGGCTGACAATATCCGCTTTTGCTTGCACGCCCCAGAGCGCAACTGTCCAAGTATGTTTGCCTCGATATTCTTTGGTAAACAGCCAGTCACGATATGGTTTTCGTGAGTCACGCGCCGCGAGCACTTTATTGGGTGCAACAGCAGCGAGTTCAAACGGGTCAACATCGGCTATGATTACAATTGTATGATCAATTAAGTCAGCCTTAGCCTTGAGGTACTTGGCCGGAAAAAAAGTTAATTGTTCTTGCGAGGCAAGTTTAAAAAAGTCTTTCTCAAAGCCATTTGGTGTTAAGCGCATGAGCACATGACCGCCAACCCGTAAAATTTCATTCTGTAAGGCGAGCGCGAGCGGTTTGGCAATATCTGGTACGATACACTCGACCACTTCGCCTCGGGCAATACCTTCTTCTTTTCCCAAAGCAAAAGACACCAGCACCCGGGCATACTTGGTCAAAATGTCATGGGATGGTTGGTAGTGTTTTTTCATATGCGGGTGCTTAGGTACTCGCGCACTTGGTTAAATGCATGTGCACGGTGCGATATAGTAACCTTTTTTTCTATGCCAAGCTCTGCGAGTGTGTGTGTTTCGTTGGTAGGTATAAAAATAGGATCATAGCCAAAACCAGAAGCGCCCGAACTGTCTAACGCGATCGAGCCGGGTAATTCACCAATAAATATTTTTGCCTCGCCATTATCGGGGTCAAAGACGCACGCGACGGTGACAAACTTCGCTACTCGGTTCTGTTCGCCCGCCAATCGACGCAACAAGGCCTGATTGCGATCTGTATCACTACCAGCATACCAACGCTTGCTAGCAACACCTGGTCTACCTGCCAGTGCTTCAACTTGTAAGCCAGTGTCTTCGGCTACAGTCCAGAGGTCGCTTGCTATTGCAAAGGCACGTGCTTTAAGTTCAGCATTTTGGGCAAACGTCTCGCCATCCTCTAACACATCTAATTCAGCAGTTGCAGGCAGATGGTTCGGAAAATACAGTTGCAACCCTGGAGTCTCGAGCAGACGTGCGATCTCCCGTTGCTTGCCTTGATTTTGGGTTGCGACCAAGAGTCGCATTAGTTTGCGCCACCACCACCCAACATACTACCAAGTCCACCCGTCATACTGGACAGTTTCTTGGCGGCAAGTTGCTGTGATTGCTTAATCGCGTCATTGAGCACATCAATCGCTTCATTACTTGTGACACCTTGAACAGAAAACTGTTTGATTTTTTGATCGCCAGAGATGACTACCACAATGTCACCCTTTTCGACCCGTATTTCTTCTGCAGCCAAGTCTTGCTGCATTTGCTTGGCCTGCTGTCGCAGTTTGTTAATGTCTCCCAGGGCTTTAAATGGATTTGCCATAGTACCTTTCTGATTATCCGACCAATTCTACTACATCAGGGCTGCCACGGCTAGCTGCCTAAGCGAGGTTTGACCGACCTCAACTAACTCTGCTTCGCTCGGTATCGTAGCAGTAGCCACAGAAAGCAGTAAACTGCCACCAGAGACCTGTTCAATAATCTCGCACAAAGCTGTATAAAACTTTGGCTGAAGCAGCTGCTCACGGTGAAAGTCATAGTACACTTGAATTTCCAATGAACTTTCAGCCAGAATGATTGTTCGAGCTGATCGTAGCAAGGTTGCCAAGCCGAAATTGCGATGGCTGCACGAGACAAGAATTTCTTCCCACCGCTCACAGACTTGTTTAGCACTACCCGTATGGTTTTGCGGTTTGGGTACTTTTGACATGGTTATAGCTGGCTTTTTGATTGCTGGGCTAGCTGGAGCTGCAGGTTCCTGCTTGGTTGTTGATTTGGCAATCATGTTCAGTAGCGCCAACTCAAGTGCCAAATGCGGCAGGGGTGAGTGTGTGCCGCTTGGCAGTGTTTGCAGCTGGGTGAGTAGGTATCGCAAGACGGTTTCGCTGGTCAGAGTTGGTGCGTTCTTGGTATAAATTGCCACTAATTGGGTGTGGAGAAAACTCAAAAAACCTTTTATAAATGCTTGTTCGTCGGAGTTATTCGCTCGCAATCGATCAAAAAATAACAAAATATTTTGCGGTTCCTTTGCCAAAACTAATTGCAGCAGCTTGGTGTACTCTGCGGTAATTTGTCGGTGCAAAACCGCAGTAATGTCTGACAAATCGCTTGTATTGAGTACCGCTACTTGCTCAAGCAGTTTGATGCCGTCGCGAAAACTACCGCCCGCTGCTTCAGCAATGTGGGTGATTGCTAGAGGTGCCAGGGTGAGTTTCTCGTGTTTGGCTACATTGCTCAATGCGGCAGAAATTTCTTCATGACTTGCTTGAGAAAAAAAGACTTCACGGCAGCGAGAGCGGATGGTAGCGGGGATTTTTTGTAACTCTGTAGTTGCCAGAATAAACACGACGTGCGACGGTGGCTCCTCGAGCAGCTTGAGCAAGGCATTCCAAGCTTCTGTAGTGAGCATGTGTGCTTCATCGAGAATATAGACACTCATTACCCCGATGGGGGGTGGAGTGAAGGCAGCTTCTTTGAGTTGGCGAATATCGTCTATGCCGCGGTTGCTCGCCGCATCAAGTTCACGCACCAAGAACGAACTGCCGGTCAGAATATTTTTTTGTTCTGCGGTTACTTTTGTAACATCAACTAGGCTGAGCGATGCTACTTGTTCCTTTTTCTCACGATATTGTTTGGTGACGACGTTAAGATTTCTTGGGTCATTCAAAACTGCGGCTAGTACTCGGGCAGCGGTAGTTTTACCCGTCCCCTTTGGTCCTGCAAATAACAAGGCTTGCGGAATGAAGCCAGTTGCCAGCATGTTAAGCAGTTCATCACGAACAGACAAAAGATGTAAATCAGCAACACGAGTAGGACGATAGTAGCGGTTCCAATTCATAGGTTATTCGTGATGGTACCCGAGTAAATGCATGATGCCATGTTCAAGGTAAAAACAGAGTTGCTCATCGACCAGCTTACCATATCGTCGGGCTGTGTGGACTGCTTCAGGAAAACTAATCACGACGTCTCCAACATGTGGGGGCATGCCACTGGGAAGGGGAAAATCATCCAATTTTTGCTTGTCATGTTGCGGAAAGGAAAGCACGTCGGTGGTACCCGAGTGTTGCAATTTTGACTCGTTGAGCTCACGAATTTTTCTTTTACCCACGATGGAAATGTCAATTTGTGCATTCTCAATACTATGACTTTGCAAGCAGGTTTGTGCCCGCCGACGAATTTTTTTTCGATCAACAGGATAGCGGGAACCAACAAATAAATTGACTTGAATCATACAGAATGCAGTATAGCGGAGCTGCTTTTGGCTGCAAGTTGTGCTTGGATTTGCAGTATGGTGCGTTCGAGTCGTTCGCGTAGTGCATCGGTGATGGACAATAATTGCTGACTGAGCCAAGCAGTTATCGCGTTTGTGTCCCCAGAACTCAATAGTTCGGCTACTTCAGCCTGGTATGCCGGTTCTGTTTCTTCAAGCAGAATGGTGCGAGCAGCCAGTTCAAGAATTGCCAGTAATTTTTTTTCTGCTGCGGCCTGCTCGTTGAGCGCAAAGCCTTCAAGCACGGTAGCGTAGAGACTTTCGGAAAAAAATTGCTCAAACCAGAGTACTTGTGTCATAGTTGCTGTACTCCAGATTGCGCACGGGAGGCGTCAGGGATAAAAAAAACACAAACAAACCCTTGTGCTCTGGGTGACCAGGCTTGCGATGCACGAATAAGCGCGGGAGAGCCACCAAATTGATACTGCATGGGATTGGGAAGGGTAAAACTAGCCAGCTCGACCACCACAGAAATGCGATCAAAGGGATTAATGAGTAAGAGTTTGCGCCACCTGTACCAGTTCTTGTAGTGGGCGTACTTATGATGCCAGTCTTCTAAGAGCACCAAGTGGTTGGCGAGGAGGTAGCGATTTGCATCGCTTACTTCTGTCTGTTTTGCCCAACCCAGGGATGGTCGACCACGCTTGATCCGTGCACCGCGCACGCTGACCATATCTTCCGGGTGAGCTTGTGGGCTGAGTGAAAATACATCAAGTGCTTGGATTTTGCCAAAGGAACAGGTAAGTTTTTTTTCTTCAAGCGTGCTGCTCACTTCAAAGCCGAGTAGATCTGACACTTGTTGTTCGAGGTATAGTGCTTCTTTTTCAGGAAGAATGGTGAGTGACGCAGCAGCTGCGGCTAGTTTGGCAAAAACTTCGTCGCGCTCTGATTTGGGTGTTTGTCGAGGAATGCGTGGTGCTACCGACGGCTGGACAGCAGAAAATTGCTCAGAAAACTCCTCCTGCCGTTTTTGTAAAATTTCTTCGAGCAATGCCAAAGAGTAGGTGCTAGGGGCAGATGGTGGTGTCATGCGCGCAATCTCTCAAGCGTCAACTTTTTACCCAAAACACGCAACATGGTAAACAGTGGTGGAGTGGCTGCTTCACCACTAACTACGAGGCGCAGGAGCATAAAGTATTGACGTTTTTTCCAGTCAGTTGCCTCTTGCAGTCCGCGGATAGCTGTCTCAAGCGAACCCTCATCCCAGGTGGACAAGTTGGTTAAAGCAGCGATGGTTGAGCGTAACTGCAACTGCACTAACTCGGGGGTTGCCTGTTTGAGTAACGCCTGGCTATCTGGAGTGATCGGGCGATAAAAGAAGGCGGTCAGTTTTTCGAAATCGCTCAGTATCGTCAGTCGTTCGTGAATGAGTGGGAGCAGTTTGGTTGCTAATGCTTGCGAACAATCGGTTGGTATGAATGGTTCAAGTCGCTTGAGTAGTGCTGTCGGTGACAACGCGCGGATGTACACACCGTTCAACCACTGCAGTTTGACTAGGTCAAATACCACCGATTTAGAGCTAATGGCTGCGGGATCAAAGTGTTTAATATACTCGGCAAGTGTCAATACCTCGGTTTGCTCTGGGTGTCCCCAGCCGAGAATCATAAAAAAGTTGAGGACAGCCTCGGGCAAGTATCCCTGGTCAAGAAATGATTGCGCCGACACATCGCCTTTGCGCTTGCTCATTTTTCCTTTGCCATCTGGGTTTAAAAATATCGGAATGTGGGCAAAAATGGGTAGTTGCCAGCCAAATGCTTTATACAAAAAAATATGTTTTGGCGTCGAACTTATCCACTCTTCACCTCGTAAAATGTGGCTAATGTGCATGGCATTGTCGTCAACGACAACTGCGAGATGATAGGTAGGAAAGCCATCAGTTTTCAATAAAACTTGATCATCGACATCATTACTCGAGACGGTAATCGGGCCACGGATCAGATCGGTAAACGTAATTTGCTCATCCTTTGGTACTTTGAGTCGAATGACAGCAGGCTCATGGTTTGCCAGTCGTACAGCCACCTCGTTTGCTTGTAACTCCCGACAATGGTGGTCATACTTCGGCTGCTGCTTGTTACTCATCTGCTGCGTGCGCAAATTTTCTAGGCGCTCACGGGAGCAAAAGCAGTAATAGGCTTGGTTTTGTGCCACAAGTTGTAGCGCGTGTTCGCGATACAGTGGCAAGCGTTCTGATTGTGTGTAGGGAGCGAATGAACCACCAATATCTGGACCTTCATCCCAAGCTAGCCCATACGCCTTGATGACTTGCAACATCCGACCAACAGCACCTGGCACTTCTCGTGTTTGGTCGGTATCTTCGATGCGCAAGATAAACTGACCTTTGTGCTTTTTTGCATAGGCATAATTTTTCAAGAGCATAGCCATACTGCCAACATGAATTTCGCCAGTTGGACTCGGTGCCATGCGGGTACGAACAATCGGCTGTGCAGTCATGGCGGTAGTATACAGTTTGCTAGCCACCTACGGTTGTGGTCTTTGGGCAAACTCGGGAGTGATGGCTGGCACGTACCCAACGAAGTGATCATCCCCCTCAAATACATAGATTGGTTGTAAGTACGGTTGAAACTTAAAGTCGTCAAAGTACCCCAAACTGACTGTTCGGATAACGGCTTTTTGACCGGAAAATTCTGGTACGACATAGCCTTCGCCTGCTTGCAAAACTTCCCAGGCTGATGCAATCGAACGCAGTGGGTAGGTATGCGTGAGACTCGAAAAAGTGGGAAAGTAGTTGTACTCCATCTGGACAACCGAGTCTGCGCCCGATAATCCGCCGGCAATAATGGCGTGGATAGTGCCTCTGTCTTTTTGTGGGGAATACATAGGGTAGAGGTCGTCGATTGGTGCGCGGTTGATATTGACCTCAATAAACTCCGCATCTGAAACTGAGACAGCCGGTTGTAAAGTTCTGCCAATCAGCTTCTGGTATGTGATGTCACCCGAGCTAGTCGCTACATCATCGGACAAAAGGTTGGCACTACCTAAAAACTGTTTGATAATTTGCACGGCTTGAAATCCGTCTGGCAAATTTGGTTTGGCTAGCAGCTCTGGTCGATTCATAAAGTCGGTCGTGAACTGAAATTGGTGTGTATTTATATCCATTTCAAAGGTACTCACGAGGGGAAGCGATTTGGTCCAGCGATACACTGTGTCGCTGACCACCTCTGGCGCAAAAACAAAGTTGTAGCGGTTGGCAATTTCTTTAGCCGCTTGATCGGCGAGGAGGCTGGGTGTTGCCTGAGAGTAGAGATACACTTTCGCTCGATCGGAAAACAGAGGGAAATTCCCAGTCGGCAACTCAAGTGAGTAACTGGTGGGAGATTTTGACAAAGTTTTGTCAAACACAATACTTGGCAAAATGCCAAACCCGACAGTGGGAGGCTCTGGTTTGGGCGGATTCATAGCTTTCCAAAAGGCAACCAGTGACGTAATGAGCACCCGACCAACGATCATCACCACCAGCGAAATAATTCCCCACTTGACTACAGCCCGACCGATCATGGTGGCCCGCGAAAGACTAGAAGTATTTTTGGTTACCGGCATACAGATCTATCATCAAGTATACTATCGATTATGCATCTGAGACTACTCTCACTCTTTCCCGAGTATTTTACTTCTGGTCTGAGTACCTCGCTGATGCAGCGGGCGATTGCGACAAAGCTCATTACCGTTACGACTGCCAATATTCGTGATTACACCACCGACAAACATCGCGTGACCGATGAGCGACCATACGGCGGTGGGGCTGGCATGGTACTCAAAGTTGAGCCAATCGTTGCGGCACTGCGCGATATAGGTGCCGAGCCGAAACAGAAAAAACGGGCAATTGTTCTGCTTTCCGCCCAAGGTTCCCGGTTCACCCAGGCAGACGCCGTTCGCTATGCGGAGTTAGAAGAGCTCATTTTGATCTGTGGTCACTATGAGGGGGTAGATGAGCGTGTGGTGGAATATTATATTGACGAAGAAAAACGCATCGGCGAGTATGTGCTCATGGGCGGTGAAGTCGCCGCGATGGTGATTGCGGAAAGCGTGGTTCGTCTCGTGCCTGGAGTACTCGGCAATCCCGAGAGTAACCAGGGAGAGTCACATTCTGAACCTGGCTTGCTTGGTTTTCCGCAATACACTCGACCCGAAGTCTTTGAAGGTCACCAGGTGCCAGAGGTGTTGCTGAGCGGCGATCACCGAGCGATTAAACAATGGCGGGAAGAACATCGGAAGTAGTGTATTGCAATTGCACCAACCCTAGGGTCTCGGTAATGCTTCGCTGCTTGAACGGCAAAATCTTCATCAGTTTTTCAATCGACAGGGCTGTATTTGTTTGATATGGACGAACTTGTTGGCGTTGATAGGTAACTAAGTCCGATTTCTCGATTTTACCCGGCAGTTTAAGAGCATTTTGTACTGCTCTGCCAAACTCATAATCACTCCATTTTTCGCCACTGCTAGCATGAAAGATACCTGGTGTTTGCGTTTGCACAAAAAAATCCAACACGCGCACAAAGTCATCGATGAAGGTAGGGCCAAAGTAGTGGTTGTCGAACAATTTTGCTTCACCAGCGGCAATTTTTTGGGCGAATTTATGCGCAATATCCAGTTTGGCAAAAGGATCAGAGCGGAAGGGTTGGTCGATGCGCAGAATGCTCCAGGAATGTTTGGCAGCAGTTATTATATCTTCTGCCATAGCTTTTGTCTGACCATACCACTCGATGGGAATTGGCTTGTCTGCTTCGTTATATAGAGATTCTTTTTTGCCGTCAAAAACATACGCAGTCGAGATCAAAATGAGATGTTTACCATACTTTGCTGCAGCTCTAGAAAGAACTTCTGTTCCGGTCACATTTATTTTGTAGGCTAAGCCATTTTTATCACCTCTTTGTTCCCAGGCAGCCGTGACATCAGTGAAGGCTGCCAGATGCAAACAAGTTTTGGCAGTTGAATTTTGAAAACAGGCAGAGACAGCTTGTTCGTCTGTAATATCAATCGGAAAGATTGGATCAGAAATATCGAACGTCTCCAGTTGGTATGTATCTGCATAGATCTGGGCAAACTTTGAGCCGATTAAGCCATTATTGCCCGTGATAAGCAGAGGGATTTTGTCTACCATGGCACAACCTAACCCTTGGTAATTTTCCAAACATCTGTGCCGAAGTGATCCCAAGGCAAGCGATATTCATCGGGGTTGGTTTTGTCAAACTGTTCAGTGGTGTAGTAGAACAAACTGGCGGGAACCTGGTTGAGGTTGGCAACGCCATGAGCAACTCCAGGCGGAATGGCCAAGAGCTTTGTATTTGAACCACCGAGGACAAAGCGCATGTGTATGTTGTAGGTGGCAGAATCAGCGCGTACGTCATGCAAGTTCACGACAAGTGAAAACTGTGGCGGTACGAACCAGACGTCTGTTTGCGTTCGGTGTAAGTGATACGCCTTGATCGCACCTGGTGAAAGTTGCGACAAGCTGACTTGCTGCACGACGATCGGTTGCGAAAAACCACTGAGTACACCAGCTTGCATTCGAGCAAGTTCAACAAAGTACCCGCCATCGTCGTACATGACTGGAACTGGTACAAACTCTACTCCAACAATTTTTGCAGCTGCTGCATAACTTTGTCGGGTAACTTTTGTTGTTACGTCACTGTGAATATTCATCGTTCCTCCTATGGCTTAGTTTGTATTATGATACTGGGCTTGAAAGTAGGCTTTATTTTGTTCTTTCAGTGGTCGCCACCAAGCTTCATTTGCTCTGTACCAGGCAATTGTTTTCGCCAGACCCTCTTTGAGGGTGACGCTGGGTTGCCAGCCGAGTGTGTTATAGATATGTGACCAATCTACGCTGTACTTCCTGTCGTGACCCGGTCGATCGACTATATACTCAAGAACGGTTTCAGGAATATTCATTTCTGAGAGGATTTGGGTAATTATTTCCAGGTTGCTTGTCTCTTTTGTTTCCCCGCCGACCAAAAAAGTGGTATTACAGTGATCACTGAGGATAATTTGTTCGATAGCAGTACAGTGATCTAAAACATAGAGCCAATCGCGTACCTGCTTACCATCACCATAGACCGGAACTGGTTTGCCATCGATACAGTTAGTTATTGTCAGCGCGATCAGCTTTTCCGGAAACTGCCGCGGACCGTAATTGTTTGAGCAATTAGAAATCGAGTAGGGCAGACCATATGTCTCACCGTATGCGCGGACAAGGTGGTCTGAACCAGCTTTACTTGCGGCATATGGACTGCGCGGACTGTAGGGAGTTGTTTCGCTAAATTTCTCGCTACCACCAAGCTCCAAGGTGCCAAACACTTCATCGGTTGAAATATGGTGAAATCGGCGCACCGTATGTTTTACCGCCGCATCAAGTAACACCTGAGTGCCAATAACATTAGTTTCAAGAAAAATCTGTGGATTGCGGATAGAGCGATCGACATGTGACTCAGCAGCAAAGTGGACGACAAGACCAACTCCTTCCATGGCTGAATCAACCAACTCTTTGTCGCAAATAGATCCATGGATGAACGTGTATTGTGGAGCGCTTTCTACCTCACGCAGATTTTCCAGCGTCCCAGCATAGGTGAGTGCATCCAGATTGCGAATAGTATCTTCTGGATATTGCTGATGCCAATATTGGATAAAGTTTGAGCCAATAAACCCAGCTCCGCCGGTAACTAAAAGTGTCAAGGGTTGCGTGGGATGCATATTTATTGAGTTGCTGAAGGTAGTATATCAAGTTTACTTTGCTCAGCGCGATTGTTTTTGCGTACTTCTGTTTGATACAACGCATGATAGTAGCCAGCGAGCAGGGCCAAAAGCACGATTACTACCACCAATGTTTGGATAATCCGGTTGGGTGCGATTGGTTGTGGTTGCATAACTTACAGTGTATCTAAGGCAAGTCCAGCTTCTTCGCGAAAGAGTGCTTGATCACTAATTTGATAAACCCAGTAATTATTTGTTCTTTTTACATCTGGGTGAATTAGCACACCTGGATTAGTTGAGGATTGAACTGAAAACGCTTGTGATTCCACAGTGACATTAGTTACAGAATTCATTACCAACGCTTTGACAATCGAAGCAATGTCATTGAGCGGCAGGGAGGCTGCCAATGAATCTTCATAGAAGGAAAAAAGTTGACCTAGTGTGGTAGGGCGTTTCAGCAAGCTTCGGTTGGTTATGGCTCGCAACAACGCACCAAGAGCCACCTGTTGTCGCTGTGAACGTGCAAGGTCGGTACCTTCTACCGAGTCACTATGGCGACTACGAATAAACTCCAAAAACCGTTCGCCCGACATTATTTCTGTTCCTTTGGTAAACGTGACTGTTTTATACAATTTTTTGGGATCACGTTCATTCGTGATATCAACCCCAGGATTGGGGAAGAGATTGTCGACGAAGCTTGTCGGCACAGAAACGGAGACACCGCCCAGAGTATCGACTAGGTTCGAGAGGATTGCCATGTCGAGTACGATCGTGTACTCAATGGGAACACCAGTCATTTCTTGCAAAACTTCTCTAGGAAAACGCGCTGGCTCACTTGGATATCGCTCGAGGCCATAGGCATATAGCGCGTTGATTTTAGTTTTATATGCTTCATGCCAGATATCTCTGGGGAGTGGCAGAAGGTGTGTAACGCCAGTTTTTAGGTTCAGTGAAGCGAGGAGCATGGTATCGGTGAGGGGCGGAATGTCACCTCGATTCGCAAGTGTATCAGTGCCCAGAATAAGAAAGGTTGGATTTTTCTCTCTGGGAGCAACAGATATGGCTGATTTTGCCAGCAGGATAAGTTCGCTTGGTGTCCTGTTACTGGCTGCACTTATCTGGTGAAGATAGCGGTAGCCAAAATATCCAACGATGAATGTCAACATGAGAGCCGAGCCAAGTACCATCAGTAGGGCCAATCCGGTGGCTCGCAGTGCGATGTGCGCGAGCGAGATCGAAAGAGCTGCCGGATTTTCTTGCTGAGTGACTGCTTTCATACTCTTGAGTTACAATGAAGTACATCATACATGAGAAGATTACTCGTCGCTCACTGTCTTTTACTTGTCCTACTGGCTTCTAGTTGGCCACTGCTCCACTCAGGCTTTTTTCGGGTGCATGACTACACACATGGCGCCAGAATCGCAGAACTGAGTCGCGCAGTTGGTGATGGGCACGTGCCACCACACTGGAGTAAAAACTTTGGTTATGGATATGGTATGCCGTTGTTTCTATTTTATGCTCCGTTGCCGTATTATTTTGGTGCGCTGGTATTTTGGTTCAGTGGTTCAGTGATTGCTTCCGTTTCTGCAATTTTTTTACTGGCTAATGTTGCCACTATACTGGGCGCATATTTTTTAGGCAAACGGCTGTTTGGCTCATTGGGGGGAGTACTGCTCGCAGCGGCTATCACTTTGGCACCTTACCGGGCGGTTAACCTCTTTATTCGAGGAGCAGTGAGCGAAACCTGGGGTATGGCTGCTGGTATTTGGATGCTGCTTGGTTTAGTACTGGTTGTAAAAAAGCAAAGAGCTGGTTGGCTGGTATTGTGTTTGAGTACTACGGCTTTGCTGTTGAGTCACAACCTCATCACGCTCATTTTTCTGCCATTTTTCGGGATGTTTGCGCTTGGTTTGATTGTGTACCAGAAAGCTTGGAAACAAGTACTACCCGTCATCTCAAGTTGTTTGTTAGGTATCGGTATCAGTGCGTACTATATTCTTCCGGCGTTTATTGAAAAATCTGCCACGCAAGTGGAAGAGCGGATTCTTACCCAGTATTTCGACTTTCACTTGCATTTTTTATACTTGCGTCAATTTGTCACGTCGTATTGGGGATATGGCGGATCAGTTTGGGGACCGCACGATGATATTTCATTCTTTTTTGGATACGGCATGCTCCTCGGTTTAGCTATAGCTTCGTTTGTTGTCTTTCGGCAGTATCGTCAGAAAAAGCCGGTTACTACATGGCTGGTAGTGATTTTTGGTCTCAGCCTGGGGTTGAGTGTGATGGCGATTCTTATGTCGACAGAAAAAACTTTGTTACTTTGGGAGCGCGTTTCGCTCCTTCGTTTTGTACAGTTTCCTTGGAGATTCTTGTCTGTCGCGATCGTGTTCTTTTCGCTCGCACTCACCAGCGGCATCATGTGTCTACCGAGTCGCAGATCAAGATTAGTTACCGCTGGCATCTTATTCGCTATTTTGCTGAGTAATTGGCGTTACTTTCGCCCAGAGTCGTACTTGGTATCTCCCGAGACGTTGTACTCTGCCGAGGAGCGCCAAGTAGCTCAAACCATGAGCGGCATTCTGCCTGATTACCTGCCGCAGGGTTTCGACGAAACAGCCCTGCCTGTCAATTTGGCGAGTGTGGTCAGGGAACCAAAACTTTCTCCCGACAGTGTGCTGGTCAATCACGTGCAAGAGAAACTCGTATCCGTGACGTTTGCCACAGCCCGTGAGTTGGTTTTTGCCTTGGCTGATTTTCCCGGTTGGCGGGTCGAAATTGACGGCAAGCCAGTTAGCCACACGACAACTATCGAGGGGTTAATTACAGCGACCATTCCTGCGGGTTCCCACCTAGTTGGGGTGCGTTTTTTGCCAACCCCGGTGCGTGTGGTAGCAAATAGTATTTCGGCTCTTTGTTTGCTGATGCTCTTTGCTTTTATTCTAAACCAGGAGAGAAAGCGATGAATCAGCAAGAAATAGCATCGCTCAAGCGAAAATCAGTACTGGGTGCTACTTCTTACTTTGCTCGCACAATATTGCTGCAAGGAATCGGTTTTATTTCGGCCGTGGTGCTCAGTGCCTACTTTAGCCCAGAAGACTTTGGCATCTACGGCATTGTGATTACTATCATTGGGATTTTAATTTTTTTCTCAGATATTGGATTGGCATCAACCCTCATACAAAAAAAAGACCAGCCGACACTGACTGAGTATCGCAGTGTTTTTACTGTGCAGTTTATGTTGTCTGTACTCATTCTGCTCGTTTGTGTTGGGGTAGCGGTCAGTGGTCTGCTGGCGCAAAAAACCGGCATTGTGGGCAACTATATACTTCTAGCGCTGGCAGTCTCATTTCCGTTAGCTACGCTCAAAACCATTCCCTCTATTATGCTCGAGCGAGAGCTACTGCTTTCTAAGCTTGTAGTGCCACAAATTGTAGAACAAATTGGTTTCCATGTAATTTTAATCTGGTTGGCCATCTCTGGCTGGGGAGCGTACGCGTATGTTCCCGCAGTTTTAGTGCGCTCACTGGTTGGTGTCGTCACACTCTATTTTATCCAACGTTGGCAGATAGGTTTTTCGCTGAACTGGGGTAAGCTGCGCTCCCTCTTGGACTTTGGTCTCAAATTTCAGCTCAACGATTTTTTAGCCAGGATTAAAGATCAATTATTTTTTCTTGTCCTAGGTTACATCTTGCCGCTCAAAGAAAATGGCTATGTACAGTGGTCAAAAAATTGGTCTATGTATCCTTATAATCTGACAGTCAATAATGTCATGTCGGTAACGTTTCCTGCGTTCTCTCGTTTGCAAGGACACAAAGAGCAGTTACAAACAGCCGTGGAGAAATCACTATACTTTATTACCCTTGCCATATTTCCCATTCTTTGCGGCATGACTCTCTTCATTCGCCCTTTAATTGAGCTTTTTCCTGTTTATAGTAAGTGGGAGCCTGCTTTACCTAGTTTTATTTTTTTCACCTTGAGCATCGCCTGGAGCGCAGTTTCTTCTCCGCTGACAACGACGTTGATGGCAATTGGAAAAATCAACTACACGCTGAAACTCATGATCATCTGGACGGTCCTGACTTGGGTACTCTCACCACTTTTACTCATTCAGCTTGGTTTCAATGGCATTGCGCTTGCAGCATTCATTATTAGTTTTAGCTCTATCTTATCTATTCGTTATACCAAGCAGTTCATCACTCTACGAGTTTGGGAACAAGTTTGGTGCCAACTTTTCGCTGCGCTCGGTATGGCGTTGGTCGGTCTTCTTGGCAGCCATCTTTGGTCGCAGTCGATCTGGTGGCTGCTGTTTGGCATAGGATTGACCGCCATCACTTACGGGATGTTGCTGATGCTGCTCGGCAAAACTGTGCTTTTTTCCCAAGTCCGCAGTCTGATTGCAGTTCGCCCTGAAAAAACCGCTATTTCTGAGTAGAATAGGAACGTATGAAGCTCAGTGTTGTCATTATTGCCAAAGATGCCGCGCAAACCTTGGAGCGGACGCTCAAGTCTGTGGAGTTTGCAGACGAAATTGTGGTAGTAGATATGCAAAGCAGCGATGCAACCCAGGCAATTGCTCGTCGCTTCACGGACAAGGTTTTTCCGATTCAAGATGTGGGTTACGTTGAGCCGGCGCGAAATTATTCGCTCAGTAAAGCGCGCGGTGAGTGGGTACTCATGGTCGATGCCGACGAAGTGATACCGGCGGGTTTACGCGACCACTTGTTGGCTCTGATCAAACTGGACAACCCCATTGCCTGTTACTCAGTTGCGCGCAAAAATATTATCTTTGGTGAGTGGGTACAGACGGCGGGTTGGTGGCCAGATTACCAGCCGAGATTATTTCTGCGTGGTCAGGTTGAGTGGTCAGATATTATCCACAGCAAACCCACCATTACTGGCCCAACAAAAAATGTACCCGCACAAGCTGAGTTGGCAATTGAGCACCATAACTACACGAGCATTTCCCAGTTTATTCAACGGATGGATAGATACACTTCGATCGCAACCAAAGATGCAACAGCGCAGGAGCAGTCTACGGGTAATCTTATCGCCGTATTTCGTCGAGAAGTCTTGCAGCGTCTCTTTCCACTCAAAGGTCTGGACGGTGGATACAGAGGCACACTCCTTGCGCTCCTGCAGGGTTTTTCCGAGGTGGTACAAACTGCCAAACTATGGGAAGCGCGGCAGGTAGAAACACTTGAAAAAAAATCTGAGACGCTTGCCTCACTGGAAGAATTTCGCACACAGTTGGCGTACTGGATTGCAGACGAGCGTATGCAAGCAGTTCGAGGTTGGCAGCAACTTGTTTGGCGCATCCGAAGAAAATTGCGATTTTAGTCTAATCAACCTATGAAACATATTTCTATTATTATTGTTAACTTTAATCAGCATAAATTGAGTGACCGTTGTTTATTTTCGCTCAGTAAAGTCCATGAAGCAGGATTTAAATTTTCGGTGTTTGTTGTTGATAATGGTTCAGCCAAAAATTATCACTTGCCATCCAAGCTCAGCAAGAAGCGTTTCTTTCTCTTGCGCAGTGATGCTAACTTGGGGTTTACTGGCGGCAATAACTTGGGTATTCACGCGGCAATTGAGCGGTTTGATTCTGAATTTGTGTTGCTGCTCAACAATGATACAGAAGTTGAGGCGCAGTTTTTGTGTGAACTGTTTACCTGTATCGAAGCGCGTCCTCGCATGGGTATTGTGTCAGCCAAGATATTTTTTACACCAGGCAAAGAGTTTCATAAGCGGAGTTATACACAAACAGAACGAGGTAACGTTCTCTGGTATGCTGGTGGCAGTGTTGATTGGCAACACCTGGTCGCTTTTCATCGAGGGGTTGATGAGATTGATCGTCAGCAGTTTGCCGGACAAGAACGAAGTGATTTTGCCACTGGTTGTTGTGCGTTAATTCGTAGAGAAGTGCTGGAGAAAGCAGGTTTTTTGGATCGTCGCTATTTTCTCTATTTAGAGGACGTAGATTTGAGCATGCGAGCGAGATTGTTTGGCTACCAAATCGGTTACTGTGATGCAGCTAAAGTCTGGCACGCCAACGCTAGCTCAAGTGGTGGGAGCGGCTCATCGTTTCAGCAGTACTACCAATTACGCAATCGACTGTACTTCTTCTTTCGCTACGGAACTTGGATTGTACGACTGAGAGTGCTTAAGATTTTGCTGCAGCGGGTGTTGCGAGGTTCGCGTTTGGAGCACAAGGCGATTTGGCATTTTTTAACCCTACAAGACGGCAAGCAGCCGATTATTTAAAGAACCACTATGCAAACCGCGATTACCGCCATAATTATTGCTAAAAATGAAGCCGCCATGTTGGAGGCATGTCTCAGTACCGTTCGTTGGTGTGAAAAAATACTGGTGCTTGATTCTGGTTCTACCGATGCAACTGCCAAGATTGCTGAGCAGTCTGGTGCGCAGGTGGTTCGATTTACCCACTCTTCATTTGCGCGCCTACGCAACGAGGCACTCAAGTATGTCGATACACCGTGGGTTTTTTATCTCGATGCCGATGAGCGAGTCTTGCCGCAGTTGGCGCAGGAAATTCAAGTACATATCGAAACAGGTGCCGATAACGCATTAACACTTGAGCGTAAGAATATTTTTTTTGGTCAAACATTTTCAGCGGGTGGGTGGTCGCCAGATTTAGTGACCCGAGTTTTTCGCAGAACTAGTTTACGCGCTTGGAAGGGGGTGGTACATGAAACTCCAGATTTTGAAGGGCGTGCAGCTCAACTACACATTCCGCTGGTGCATCTAACCCATCGCTCGGTAATTTCCAGTTTGCAGAAATCAATCACTTGGACAGCAATGGAAGCGCAGTTACTCAACGACTCGCTCACATTCTCAGTTACGCCAAAAACAATCATTCGCAAGGGTGTGCTGGAGTTTTTGCGACGTGGTTTTCTCTGGCGCGGCTACTCTGATGGCGTGGTCGGCTTAATTGAAGCCATAATTCAAGGCATCAATAAAATGTTGATTTATATCCAGGTTTGGGAGCTGCAACAGAAACCGCCTATTCCACAACAATACAAAGCAATTGAGAAAGAAATAGCAGAGCTCTGGCAGAAAAAATCGTGAAAGTTTGTTTTTATTCTCCTTATTTTCCCAATCACTTCGGTGGTGGTGAACGACATGTGCTTGATATAGCCACGCACCTCCCTCCCCAAATGGAAGCGACGATTGCTTTTCCAAAACGAGAGGGGGAAGAGATCAATGTTGCGGAGTTGCGAACGCGCTACGAAAAATTTTATGGGGCTGCACTGGCAAAAATAACTTTTTCTCGTTGTCCTATTAATACCAGTGCGAATTTTTTACAAAAATTATTATGGACCAAACAATTCTCAGATCTTTTTGTGGTCAGCGACGGTTCGCTATTTTTTTCATTGGCACGAAAGAATATCGCACACCTACAAATTCCGTTTACTAATCGTTTCGACGGAGTATTTAATCGAGTTAAATTACAGCAATGGCAACTAAATACAAATTCTCACTTTACTAAAACCGTCATTGAAGCACATTGGCGATGCCAAGTTGCAAGTGTCTTGCAACCAATGGTTGACTCAGCGTTATTTTCATTACCGAACAAAAAAGAAAAAATTATTCTGCACGTTGGGCGTTTTTTTACCCAGTTGCACAGCAAGCGACAGGATGTATTGGTAGAGAATTTTCGCCAACTGCTGTTGACACATCCGGAATTCAGAAGCTGGCGACTTGAACTAGTCGGTGGTGTTGAGGATGCTCAGTACTTCCAAAAAATTAAGCGTGCGAGCCTTGGTTTGCCGATCACCCTGCACACCGATTGTTCGCGCGCAGAGTTGCTGGAGTTATACTCGAAAGCCAGTATTTACTGGCACGCAACCGGTTTTGCAGTAGACGAGAAACTCCAGCCAGAAAAGGTTGAACATTTTGGGATCACCACACTCGAAGCCATGGCCGCAGGAGCTGTACCGGTTGTCGTAGCCAAGGGCGGACAACGAGAAGTGTTAGGCGCAGAGTTACTGCAACTGGCGTGGGAATCACCTACAGCATGTATTACTCAAACCAAAAAATTACTCGAGAACCAAACACTACTACAGCACTACCAGCAGTTGGCAAAAGAACGAGCGGTCGCATTTGGGGAAGCGCGATTTACCAAACAAGTAGCCGCCATTTTTTCGAACACCTAAGATGAGTAATCCTACACCCCCCATTACAATTCTCATTCCCAGTTTTAACGGTTTGGCTTTGTTACAAAAACACTTACCAGGCATCTTGCAACAAGTTTACCCGGCTGACGAGGTGATTGTAGTTGATGATGCGAGCGACGATGGCACGGCAAGTTATATCGAAGAAATTTCACAAAGCTCAAGATGTTCTGTGCGTGTGCTACAAATGGGAGTGACTGTGCGGTTTGCTCAAGCGGTAAACCAGGGATTTTTGGCGGCTCAGCACGCACATGTGTTCTTGTGTAATAACGATGTCTCATTGCTACCTGGCTGTCTCGATGTTTTGCGTTCGCACTGTCTAGACAAAAACTTATTTGCAGTTGGTTGTCTCGAGTATGATAAAACTACGACTGGGAAAGAAAGTGGTAAAAATAAACTTTGGTTTTCTCAGGGACTATTTCACCACAGCAAAGCTGATGCTTTTACAGCCGGAAATACTGCTTGGGTGAGCGGTGGTAGTGGGCTATTTGACAAACAAAAGTGGCAAGCACTCAATGGTTTTGATACGCATTTTGCACCCGCCTATTGGGAAGATGTGGACATTTCTTTCCAGGCTCGAGGACGTGGCTGGCGAGTGCTGTTTGACCCAACTGCACAAGTCCTCCACCAGCATGAGACGACACATAGCGCAGTTTTTAGTGCCAAAAAATTGCGCAGTATGAGTTGGAATCATCGTCTCTACTTCACTTGGAAGCATGCCAGTTTTTGGCAACGGCTGCAATTTTTATTTTGGTTGCCTTACTGGATACTGCGACAGAGAAAGTGGCAAGATGCAGAGTAACCGGATTTTATTTTGGTGTAGTGGCGTGGTTCTATTGTTGGCAATTTTTTTTCGTTTTTGGCAACTTGGTCAAGTTCCCCACGGCATGACTTGGGATGAAGCAGCGATTGGTTACAATGGCTACGCAGTTATAACCACGAGAAGAGACGAGTGGCTGGAGCGACTGCCGATTTCTTTTCGTTCATTTGGTGATTACAAGGCACCACTGGCAATTTACATCAATGGCATCAGCACGGCAGTGTTTGGCATGACGCTCTGGGCGGTGCGGTTTCCGTTTGCAATGGCTGGAGCAATGAGCATTTTCGGTTTTGGGTTCTTGGTCTATTTACTGTTACCAAGTGAAAAGCGACGATTGGAATGGGCGGTAGTGGGTAGCATGTTATTGGCACTCAGCCCGTGGCACATTCACTTTTCGCGCATTGGTTTTGAGTCTGGCATGAGCTTATTTTTTGCTACTTGGGGGTGGGTAGGGCTGTTATTTCTTTTGCAACTCAAGCGAGTCGAAAAGCCAATACACTTTGTACTCATTGGCATAACAACAACTTTTTTGGCTGCTGCTTTATATACGTACCACAGTCCTAAGTTGGTTGTTCCGTTAGTCACACTGGCACTCTTCGTGTATCAGTGGAAAGTGTCACGATTCAAGCGCGGATTACTCCTTCGTTCAGTAGTCGTTTCGGTTGTTTGGCTGATTTTGCTTTCTCCCTTAGTCAAGGATGTCCTGCTTGGTGTGGGGGGAGCACGCATGAGTGAGTTAGTCTTTTTTCAACCAAACTCAACCACCTCTGTTTGGGTTACAATTTGGCAGAATACTTTGGTGCAACTGAGCCCAAGCTTCTTGCTCGAGGGAGCGACGACGACACTACGACATGGTGGTCGGTTCTGGGGATATTTGTATCCTACCACCTATGTTTTTGCTTTGCTTGGGATGACAGCGATTTTTTACAAAAAAATGAGGTTATTGTCTTTGCTGGCAGTTGCTTTGGTTTTCATTGGTAGTCTGCCTGCGATTCTGGGCAGTGAAGTACCCCATAGCAACCGAGCACTCTTCGCTCTGCTTGGTTACTTATTGCTTGCTATATCTGGAGGACGATTGCTGTTTCAGATTTTTACCCAAGACCATGTACGCACGAGTCTAATTGGTATGAGTATTTTGCTGCACCTGCTCTTTGTCACGAGTTTTTTCCAGCAGTACTTTGTTATTTTTGCCCAGGCAAGCGCGGCAGACTTTCAAGATGGCTATCTTGAAGCATTCGAGATTGCCCGAGCATATGAGTTGGGGGAATTAGGTAAGCCACCGGTCGAGAAAATTTTATTTAGTAGCGTCTATGGTCAGCCATATATCTACGCCTTATTTGTCCGCCAAACAAACCCCATCTGGTATCGAGGTGGTTCGCTGCAGCTGTACGAGTTTTCTGATCGTATTTCAACCGCTGATTTGTTGAGAGAGAATACACTGATTGTTGCAACCCCAGATCAAAATGTACCTATCGAACAAGCTACTCGGATAGTCATTGGCAGTGATGGCAAGGTCAGGTTTGCAGTCTATGTCACGAAATAAATGGTTACTACTGGGAATTGTTGTGTTAGCAGTCGGGTTGCGTCTAGTTCAGTTCGGCAGCAATCCGCCCTCACTGTACTGGGAAGAAGTGGCGTTGGGCTACGATGCTTACTCGCTGCTAATAACAGGCAAGGATCACCACGGCCACACGTTGCCGCTCGTCGCTTTGGAGTCATTTGGCGACTGGAAGCCCCCGCTCTACACGTATGCCATTATGCCATTTATTCCGCTCTTCGGTTTGAGTGCGATTGCGGTTCGCCTGCCATCGTTGTTAGCTGGACTCAGCATGTTATTTGCCGTGTATCTTTTAGCAAAAAAAATGCAGCAAAATCCCCTGATCGTTGTATCGGTAACAGCCATTTCACCTTGGGCAATCCAGTTTTCTCGTGTCGGTTGGGAAGCACATCTAGCCACGGCGTTCATGACTTGGGGTTTATATTTTGGTGTCATGGCGGTTGAAAGCGACAAAAAATTTCACCTCAAAAAGTTTGCCACAGCTATTTTTTTTCTCGTGATTTCGCTCTATACCTATCACGCAGCGCGGATAGTTGCGCCACTGCTTGGTTTGGGAATTGTCTGGTTTATTGCTACTACGCTCAGATCTGGCAAAATAATTTTTGCCAAGTGGCGACAGTTGCTACTTGTAGCGAGCGTAACTGTACTACTGATTTTGCCAATTTTACTCAAGGCAAGTTCGCCAGAAATTTTGCAACGCTCACGCGAAACGAGCATTTTTAGTGATATTTCGATAATTACCACGAGCAATCAGCTTCGTGAGGCTGCCGACAACTCATTGATTTCTCGTCTGGTGTATCACCGATACCTGTTATTTGCGCAAGAAATTGCCAAGAATTTCTTAGCTCACTTTTCGCCCCAATATCTTTTTCTTTCGGGAGACGCTCAAGTTCGTCACTCGGTACAGTTTTTCGGACACCTCTACCACGTTGAGATTATATTTGTTTGTCTCGGATTTTTTATCTGGATAAGAAAAAGAACAAATTTGCATTGGCTGTTGTTGTTTACTGGTTTGTTGGCGGTACTACCGGCGGCAATTTCTACCGGTGCACCCCATGCTTTGCGCAGTATGATGATTTTTCCAATTTTTATGTTGCTGGTAGCCGAAGGAATACAGCAATTGGTTAAGCATTTCACACCTCACAAGTTAGTAAAACATTTGGTAATTTCAGTAGTGATTTGCATATACCTGCTAGAGTTGCGTGCATTTTGGCTGTATTACAGCACTCTGTATCCGAAAGTTTCCGCCCATGAGTGGCAGTCTGGTTACGCTGAAATGGTGAAATTGGTAGAGCAGACCAGGCAAGCATACCCAGATGTACCGATTTACATTTCTCGGGCAGCAGGCAGACCAGCTATGTATTACTGGTTTTTTAGTAAAACCGATCCTCGAGTTGTACAAGCGCAAAACTCGCTTGTTCGCAAAGATCAAGGAGAGTACCTGGAGTTTAATAACCTTTATTTTTATAACTCAGCCAGTGACGTACCAGAAAACTTGTCGATGATTGTGGCTACACCAGATACTAAACAAAACTCTTGGATAATTGAGGTTCGTTAGCCACCAGTCACCGTTTGCTCAATGCGCAAAGTAGTACGAGTCCCAGAGCTCAGTTTCTAGCTCAATTGGCATATTTTGGTCCTTGTCGTACCAAAGGATCTCAGGACAGTTGAGATTATTCCAGTAGCAATCAGCTGTGACTGCTGCGTAAACTTCAGATAAACGACACTCAGATGCATTGGGAATACTACTAAGATCTAGTCGACTATTTGCTTGTAAGTGCGTACGCATGCGAGCTAGTGAGGCGGTCGGGGTGGCACCGGAAATAGTAAAGCAGGCTACCTCAGAATTTGCATTCGGTTTGGACAGTTGAGCGTATGATGCTGGCATGACTTTAAGATGGTGGGTCAGGATTACAAGTGAAGCGGCAACAAGTACTAGAGAACTCACACGACCAAGCTTTTTTTTGCCCAGCAGTTTGAGTAACCAAATAACGAGCAAGTAAAATGCAACTAAGACAATGGTGGCTCGCCTGAGTCCTGGGAACCAACTACTCAAGCTAGCCAATAAACTTCCGATCAGCAGTGAAAGAAATGACAGAGCAGGCATGAGCACTGCCGCATATTTTTTTTTCAGGAGCAGCAGAATGAATTCTCTACCGGCTAGAACTAAAATCGATAGCACGCTCAAGCGGGTAGCAAGGTGAGAAAATTCACTGCGGGCAGCGTTGAAGTAGTAACTTTGGGGGAGAATAAACAGGTCGTTGTAGAGTACTAATAACCCAGCTCGTTCGTTGGCAACCACTTCATTCCAAGAGTTTGGGAATGTTCCGCCACCTCGAAAAATTCCTGACCTGACTTGTGGATCAAACACGAGCTTGCTTGGGTCAGCTAAGTACCAAAGCAGTGTTAGCAGCGGCAGTACTAGACCCAACACAAATAAAATACTCCGACCAAGTTTTTGTTTGTGCTGGCGCAGGCACATAACAAAAAGTATCCCAAGCGCTGGCAGGTATAAGAGAAAACTGGGATATGACAAACTGGCTAAACAAATTACAAAGCCGAGCAAAGCCGCAACCCATAATTTACCTGTTTGACTGAATTTGACCAAGAGCCAAACCACAATCACGAAGTATGGCACATCCACACCAAAACTCGTTTGCAGCGTAGTGAAGTAGAGTAGTGTTGGCGAGAGTCCGGTGAGCAAAATTGGCAGCCAGGCCCATTTTTTCCCCAGATACTTGAGCAACAAATCAAATGAACAGAGCAAGCCAATTGCAAATAGTATCAAGCGAAGTATCTTTCCAGTAAAAAGTGAGAAACCAAATACTTCGTATGCGAGTTGTACTAAGGCATACCAACCAACATTACTGGAAATGCCATCGTAGATTGTTCTATTGTGCAACCACCAAACATTGCGAACAGACTCAGCTAGTTCTTCGTGGGAAATAAACCCCATCGATTGTCTCGTGTAGAAAGCTTGCAACAAAACAATACTGGCGTATAACACCACATATACCAACCAGCCTATTGTTGCGGAACTGTATTTGTTGCGCATAAGGTTGTTGCAACCAATGGATCGGTTGAACTATATAACTCAAACAGCACGCTTGGCTCGTGGTAGCGATCAACAGATTTCACAACGTCAAATGGTGGTATTTTTTTGTCCAACCCTCCTTGAGTGGTAACGACTAGCGTGTTTTTTTCACAGAGATCCGCCTCAATTGGTACCCGAAATTGAATTTTTCCAAAACTTTGCAGTCTCCCATTGAACTGCATAGCTTGTGTTCCAATTGTTGCTTGGTAAACCACCGGATCTATCGGCGCAAAAAATGCAAAAAAGATATGGGGTTGTCCGTATCCAGTAGTGACAATAATATGGTCAAAAAATGGTTCGTATTGTTGCACTTTTTTTACCATCTCACCGTGGCCTGTTTGCCAAAACTGAGCAGTTTCTTCTGGATAAAACAAGTAGTAGCGGTTGAGAAAAAACAACACTCCAGCTACATAGGCAGCTATTGTCAATATAGCTAAACCATTTCGCAGCAGCTTGCTTTGTGTACGCAATCGCTCCTCAAGATATAACATGCCGCTGACGGTCAAGATCTCAAACATGGGTAAGAAAACCAAACTGCGCAGTTCGTGGGGAGAGTCCTGGGAAAGGCTCGAGGCAATGGGAGCGAGTAAGAACCAAGCCAAAACAAAACGAGCTTGCCAAGTTTTTTTTCGCATAGTTACGTATACGCCGATTACAAGAAACGGTAGTGAGGCAAGATACAGCAAGCCGACTTTTTGAACTGCAGTTCTGGGTGAGGCTTGTAACTGACCAGTAAATAAAAATTGCGGTGAGTAGTGCGCTAAGTAGCGCAAAAGAAATTCCTGGGCATACACAACGGGCGGATTATTAAAAAGTGCGAACAAGGGGAGGTGAGAAACCGTTTGACGATATTGACCTTCTCTGGCAGCCGCTTCATTGCCTGCATTAAAAATTGAGACTGCCGTGGGACGAGCAAAAACAGTATTGGCAACTGCAGAAAATAGGAATGGCAGTAGCACGACAAAACCAAGCAGAAAACTTACCAGCACCTCTTTTTTGTGTCCGATAAACCATTGCCAATTGAGTGCCAAAAAGGTTGGTAGCAACAAGGGAATAAACAACCGGAGACTGTGATAGAAGTACAAAGCACTCGCAAAAAAAATCGCTGCAAACAATAAGTACTTGGGTGTTTTTCGCGTCTGAAGTAAGCAAGCCCCCCCAAAGATGGTAAGTGGAATGCCAAGATGCCACTCCAAAACAAACCGAGAAACATGAATTGCCCAAGGAGAAATGGCGATGAGAACTGCAACTAAGGCGGCTGGTAGTCGTTTGCCAAAGTACTGTCGAGCAAAGTAGTAACTGGCAAAAATCGTTAATACGCCCACAAGTACGTTTGGAAATCTGGCAACAAAAACTGACAGACCAAAAATCTTAATAAATGGTACTAAAAGTATGCTGTAGAGACTCGTTTTGTAATCACCAAACGACTCGATAATGATTGGCCAAGTTCTGCCGAATTCGTCCCTACCTGTTTGTGCTAACGAATAAGCGTTGTAGGCTACCGAAGCCTCATCCCAGTTGAAGCCTGGTGGAATATTGGCGAGCAACAGAAAACGCAACAAGAAACCAAGCACCAGTGCAAAAAGCAAAATTGTTCTCGTCATTCGCACTGTCCTGTGGTGATAGATCCGGTCGCGTCATACACAAATGCATAGATGTGTACCCCATTACTCGATTTTTCTTTGTGTAATTCGGGTGCTTGTTCAGGTCGATCGGTGACGAGCAGTACTTGCTTGTGTGCTGCGCGTCCCGCACAACCGAGAGCAGTAATATCAGGTGAGTCAAGCACTCTCATGTTGCCCAAGCCTACAGTATGTTGAAAACCAGAGTCCTCCAGCTTTCCCAAACGCGCCAGATCTTGGTATTGTTTAGGGTTCATATCAGTATAAAAAGCGTAGAACATCAGTGGATCGGAAAAAAATGGTTTAAAAACAATCTCAACTGATTGGGCATCAATGGGGTATTTTTTTAAGTAGGAAAATAGTCCAGGTAAATACGATTGGTAGGCTGCCTCGCGTTTGGTGGTGTGAACGCTCCAAAAGTCGGTTAGGTAGAGGCCAGTGTAAAAAAATAGTGAACTAATGATTAACGCAACCAGGATTCTTTGCCAAACCACGTGATTTATTAATTTGAGCAAGTACTGCAATCCGTACACAATGGTAATGAGCGCAAAGGGAAAGAGTACCGACAGGCGGACACGCTGTGGTTGTCCGACCAGTAATGCGGGAATGGGGCTCAGCAGCAAGCCAATGAGCACCGCGGTGGTGAGCGGGCTGCCTTTCCCTTGTAGTGTGAGCACGACCATGGCAAATAAACCAAACACGAGTAAGGCGTATGCAGCCGGGAAAAATTGACCAAAACCAGCACTGTTGAGGATGGGTTGGTCCAGCTCTCCTTGAGTGGCCAGGTACTGGGGCGAGAGCAAGTAGGCCCAGCGATCTAACAGAGAGGTAAATAGCACCACCGGTTTATTAAAGGCTGCATCGCAAATGAGCCGGTTAAACTTCATAGCACAAAAAGTGCGATTTTCATCGACCTGCATGACTAATCCTGGGTCGTAAAAAATGCCAACCTGTTTGAGTCGCGTGGCATTGCTTTTGACTGCTCCGGGTAAAAATAGCGGAAAAATGGTCAGGGCAAAGGTGACAAAGAAAACAATCTGGGTTCTACGAAAATTGGAGGAGTTATTTTTGCGCAAGAAAATGAGTGCAAGTAAACTTGCGAAAATAATGGTGACCGGACGAAACGCAATGTAAGTGTACCAAGTAGCGCCGAAAAAAAAGCCAGCTAGGACGGCTGCAACCACCTGTTTGTTCGTTTGCAAGCGAAAGAAAAATAGCAACCCAATGACAAAAAACAATAACGCAACGTTTGATTCAAAGCCAAAGCGACTCAACACAAACGTCCAAGGGCTAATGGCAGTGACGAATGAACCAAACAAACTCAGCTTACTCGAAAACCGCAACTCCCGAAGTAATGCAAAAATAGCCACCACAAGGCCGGTGCCAATCAGTACAGATAAAATTCTGATTGAGAAAATTGATAGTCCAAAGATTTTTATAAACGGGATCATAAGGTACGCGAGAGTTGGTAGTTTGTCATCACCAAAGCCTTTAAAGATGAGCGGAAAGAGTACCCCATGTTCATCTCGACCAGTTTCTAAAAGAGATTTTGCAATAAAACCAAAATGTGCCTCATCAACAAGAGCGCCACTCGGGGCAGTTGCCAGTAAAAAGATGCGAATCGAGAAAGCAAGTACTACAATGGATCCCAGTACTAGGTATTGTTTCATCTAGAAAAATTATACAATGATTGTTGTGCGTATACCCAGAGAATTATCATTTGCTTATAAACGCTGGGTTTTTCCTGTTTTTGTTCTGACCATTTTATTGTTTTCATTTGCAGTACGGATTTACAAACTGAACGCAATCCCTTCAATCGTATCGCATGATGAAATCTACTACCTGGTTGAAGCAAAGACAATCTCGCTCACTGGAACAGATCCGACTGGCACTTGGCGACCCAGTAATTTCACTCCAGCCAATCCCTTATTTGCCGAGCTGCCTGGCACGGTTATGGCCTTCGCTGCCAAACTACTGCCTCGCGATCCACTGTTTGCTGGGCGTCTAACTTCCGCAATCATGGGCACACTACTCCCCCTAGTTCTTGGTGGCATAGTTTTTGAGTTGAGCAAGAGCAAGCGTTTATTTGCGACAACATTTTTGTTAGCTTCCCTCAATCCTTGGATTTTTCAATTCTCTCGCATGTCGTTTGATTCATTCTTTAGTTTGTTCTTTTACTTTTCTGGATTCTATGTGTTACTACGACTGAGCGGGTATCGGCAGTTGTGGGCAATTGTGCCGTTTGTACTCGGATTTTTTCAGTACCAAGGTTTAAAAGTAGTTTTTCTTCCGTTCATTTTGATCGCAGTCTTGCCTGCAGTGCTCAAAAAAAATCGACCAGCTTGGTTATTTTTAGGAATTATGCTGATTTTTTTCGCTTGGCAAGTGGTGCGAATCTCTCAACAAGCTGTGAGTAGTCGAGTGAGTGATACCATTTTTAGTCACCGCAGCGATTTTCAACTTGCAGCAGGAGTACAACAGCAGCAAAGTATTGAAAACACACTGCAACGGACGTTTGTCAACACGTACACTGTGATGGCCCGCTCGGCTGCCCAAGCCTATCTTGCTTCATTTGATCCGCAATTGCTTTTTGTGCATGGGGAAGCTCGCCGCAATCCATTTTCTGTTTGGTCTTTGGGCATTTTTCACTTACTTGATGCTCCACTCATAGTTATAGGTCTAGTTGCGCTTTGGAGAGAAAAACGTCATCGGGTATTGGCTTGGACGGCGACGCTCTTAGTTCTGGTTGGTCCAGTACCATCGACCATTCAGACAAACGATATTTGGATTATGTTTCGTTCGAGCTTGCTCTTTCTCTCGCTTGTCTTCTTTGCCGGATATGGTGTTTACGTAGTTTCTAAACTGCATCGGAGCATTTTTGTCATCGTGTTGGGAGGTTACTTGCTATTGGTGGCGCAATTTTTTTACGAGTATTTTTTTCGGTATCCGATTTATGGTACCGAGGGTAAGTATTTTGCCGAGCGAGTACTTGGTGAGTACATTAGGCGAACACCAAAGTCACGCACTGTTTCTGTCTACGCCGATGAGAAGTATTTTGTTTTTTTAGAAATTTTGTTAACCGCAAATTTGATTACGGCAGATACTATGCAAGAACTCCAACACTCACTGCAAAGCGGTAGATACGCAGTGGCAAACTTTACCGTAGATACGGCATGTCTGCCATCGGGGTTAGACTGGAACACGACTACAGTCGTGACTGACTCAACAACTGTGGCTTGTGAAGACAACCAGAGCCTAACTGACTTTCAGTCATCGCCATCGAGTGCCATCGCTTCGCTCATTGATAGTGGCGCGATATTTACCGTATATAACGATCAGCTGTGCGCGCAGCATGAATTAGGCAATAGCTTGTTTGTCAGAAAAAATGTTTTTGATTTTTCAAAACTGAGCGATCAGGAGTTTTGTAGAAGTTTTTTTGTTTCGCCGGGGAAATAAATGCACAAACATAGTCTATACATTGTATTGCTGTTGCTGCTTGCAGTTGGTCTCAGGACAATCCAGCTTGGTTCGTTACCGCAGAGTTTGCAAAACGACGAAGCCTCATTTTTTTATAACGCAATTTCCTTGTTACAAACTGGTGCAGATGAAGATGGACGACACCTGCCACTGACACTTACTTCATTTATTGATTCGAAGCCAGCTTTATTTTCATATCTGCAAATCCCGTTTATTGCTCTATTTGGCCAAAGCATTTTTGCCGCCCGAGTTGTTTCGGCTGTGTTGGGTTCCGCAAGTTTATTGGTCTTGTATCTCCTAGTTCACAAGCTGGCTGGCAACAAGCAACTCGCCTTAATCACGCTGTTTTTGATGACCATCTCACCTTGGCATATTGTGTTATCTCGTTCGACACAAGAGGTGATTTTGTCATTTTTCTTTTTTGTCTTGACGCTCTTTTTTGCCGCAAAACTTTTTTTGCCGAACAGTTCGCGTTCCAAACCATGGCTCTGGTTTTGCTTGACGATTCTTAGTTCTTGGGTTTGTGTTTATGCATACCATAGTGCCAAGTTGCTTTTGCCACTTTTTACCTTGGGGTTGGCACTGTACGCAACGATCGCCCTAAAGCGAAAAGCGACCTGGCCAATTGCCACACTTGTCTTGCAGATCTGCTTAGTATTGGCGACAACATTTTTATTATCAGGCGGGCTTACCCGTGCAACCGCTGTAAGCTTATTTAGTACGGGCGACACACAGCTGGTGCTGGACGAACAAATCCGGATTGCCACTGCGACCTCAGATCCAGTGATTATTCGCCTATTTCACAATAAAGTCATCAACTATGGTTTGGCATTTTTGCAAACATACTTTCGGCACTTTACCGCGCAATTTCTTTTTTTAACTGGCGGCGACCCAACGCGCTACGTTGTCCCATTTCATGGTTTGCTATACATTATTGAGTTGCCACTGTTGTTGCTGGGTTTGTTTTTTTCACTGAAAGATTCTGGCAAACAAAGAAATATCGCCCTCATTTTTCTCAGTTGGTTATTGATGGCACCAATCCCGTCTGCTCTCACGACGGAGGAGTCGGTCAGTATGATTCGAACGGCAGTACTACTCGTGCCACTGATGTACTTCGTGGCCGAGGGCTGTGTATTCGTTTGGCACATGGCGCGACGATCAATTATAAAATTAAATATTCGTGGGTTATTAATAGTTTGCTATCTACTCAGTTTTTTTTACTTTGTGCATCAATACACAGTTTTTCAGCCGCGCTATCGACCATGGACTCGGCAGTACATTGACCAAGCATTGGCTGAGTATTTGGTAGAGCACCAAAGTCAGTTTGAGAAAATAACCATCAGCAAGGTGACTGGACAGGTCTATATATATCTAGCTTTGAGCAACTTGATCTCACTTGATACACTACAAGATTCTTATCCAGCACGTTTGCAGAGCGAGTTTTCGCTTGGAAAGTATTTTTTTGTGAGCGACGGTTGCTTGGTTGGCAGCGAGCCTGCAACTTTGTATGTAGTGGGTGGTACTTGTGTTTTTACAGAGGAAACTCCAGCCCACCAGGAAATTGGAGCAATCACCTACTTCGATGGGGCGCAGGGGTACCGCTTGCTCGTCGCCACACCACTGCCGAACCTACCTGAATAAAGAGTAGACCCAAGCCAACTACAGAGGTAGTATCTGCAACTTGCCGAATTGGTGTCTGATTGGTAAATTTAACCTCAACGGTATGACTGCCAGGAGGGAGTGCGAGGGTAATTCTACCCGGATACTCGGGGCTATCATGGATAATCGGGTGTTCATTGCCATTAAGATAGGCTTTCCAGCCTGGGAAGTAGGCAGTTTTCTGGAGAACTAGGGTTGATTCGTCCGTAGTCACTCGATATAACATGCGCGATCCACTCCAAAAATCGATGATCGTTTCTCCTGCTGTGCTCAGGGCTAATTTGTCAGTCACACGCAGGTTTTCTTCGTGATCAAATCCTCGAGGAATAAACTCGTCGAACGAGCTGGCTGTGCCAAAGTACTCAAACCAGTCATAATCACTCCGAGAAATGTAACCTTTTGGCTTACCCCAAACAACTAGGTTCGCTAAAGATACACAAAAAAACAGGCTTAAAAACGCCAATCGTATCGTGCGATGTTTGCTTAGGACAGGTAGGCACTCAATAAAGAGCAGGGAGCTGGCAAACACACTAACAGACAGCAATCTCCAAGGAAATTGGATAACTTTGAATGAACCAACGTGTGCCCAAAAAAAACTTGCAGCCGGGTGCATAAAAAAAATGGATAACAAAATGATTGCCAACCAAAAAAATTGAGTAATGGTTCGCTTTTTACTCGTTACAACAAAAATTCCTCCAGCCAGTAGCAAGAGTAACGAGACGCCGAGCGTCGTGGTAAAGTCAGTAATAAGCATTGGTCCAGCTATGACTTGTACGGCTGGTACAGTCGGCCAAAAAAGTCGAGAGAATACAGGAAAACTATGGAGCAGTCGTGTCGATGAAATGGCTTCAGATATGTATGTCTGTTTTGCTTCAAGCAGGAGGGGTATCCAAAAAAATTGGACGCTCAGGCAGACAGATACCAACAAAAATACCTTTTGTCGCCAATATTTTAGAAGGATTATTTTCTTGTATCCAAGCAATGTCCAGCCGACTACAATTGGAACTGCGGCGACCAAAGACTGAGGATGAGTCAATAAAAATGCCAGTAAAATACCGTAACTACCAAGAAGATACCAAGGCGAGCGGATGTTATTTTGCCAGTGAATAGCCAGCAAAACGAGTGGCAAGAGCGCAAAAAAACTTGCTTCACCAAAAGCACCTCGTTCGAAAAATACTAACAAGCTATAGGGTGCAGCAAAGTATGAGAGGGCTACCAAAAGCGCATAAAAATTATGCTCAGTTCGCACTTTGGCGTAGTAGAACATGCCAAAACTGCCGATACACCAAAACGAGAAAAGCGCCAAGTTGACTGAAAGTTGAATGCTTCCCACCAGCAAAAAAAATGCTGTTGCAGCAAAGTACGGCAGTGGATAGGCAAACATAAAGGTGGGCAAACCAAAAGAGTAATTGAGATTAGGTGACCAGCGAGGAGGGATCTGTCCTTGTTGCAGTGCTAAGTAGTAGTTGGCTGTACGAGCGGCATGATACTCGAGATCATGGGTGTCGAAGAGCTGTGTGCTCAAAAAAAATCTACCAGAAAATAGTATCAGAGCTACGAGAATCAGCCAGCTCAGTCTATGACTCTGCATGCGTCTCATGATAGCGAAAAAAGTACCAGATACAACCAAACATAGGAATAAACCGCAACGAGTCACGCAACAGATCAAGGGGAATAATCGAAAATAGTTTAAAATTGGTCTTGATTGCTAAGACTGCAGTCGTGTCCAACAGTACGAGCAGCAACATTGAGAGCATGATGAGTGTCGACTCTCTCATATGTCTAAAAATAAGCAGTGGTAGCAGCACGAGATACCAAATATGAAATGGTTGAGAAAATGTTTTGGCAGTAATAAATAGTAAAAAAATATACATACCATAGGTGGCAATCAAGTAGGTTTGTTTGGACTTATAGCTATAAGTGGTTTGTCGAAAGTACAAAACCGTACTCCAAATAAGAAAGCAAAAAACTGCGAATGGGAAAACAATTGCTACCGATTTTGTCACCTGCTGCGAAACCGGTCCAACATAAGGAAAATCTGGCGCCACCATAGACTGTGACTCAGAGTTGGTAAAAGCATTGATCCAACGAATGATATGAGCTGGAAACGAAGCATACTTGATTGGGCGAGAAAAATTATACACAAAACTGACACTCAGCGAGCTGCGAAAGAGTGCCAGTGGAATACCCCAAACCAAAAGAAAACTGCACAGAGCAATAATGGTTGTACGCGCGACGGAAACTCTGGTGATAGCTTGTTTCTCCCAGATAGTTGCAAAAAATAGTGGTACAAGTAGTGGCAGTGTCAGAAATTTGATGGCAGTTGAAAGCCAGAATAATGTCCAGGCAGAAAAAGTTTGTCGCAAAGATGAATCTTTTTGTTTACTTAAAAATATGATGCACGCGACATAACTGGCACTAAATGCAAGATCCAGTCCTTCATATAGAAAATCTTTTGCAATGGTAGTTAGAACTATATATCCGAGTAATCTGAATACTGCATATTTTGTTTTTTGCTTGCTCAGATATCGCAACAGCACTATAAAAAAAACAGAATCAATCAATAAAATTTGCAAGCGATAGTTTGCGTAGTACTTACCAAAACCTGCTTGATCCAGCGACAGCGGTAAAGAAAGCAAGGGAATACTGGCTGGGGGATACTCATACAAGTGTTCTAGATATGGCGTCAGACCATACCGCCAAATATTGGCGTAACGCTCGTAATCCGCGGTAACATCCGAGTAGTATGGTGGTGGGTTGAGAAAGACATATACTCGAGAAATAACAAATAAGGCAATGACACATAGGAGCGGAAGTTTTTTCATATAAAGGCCTTACCTGAAGTGAGAGCGTAGACACCCAAGTCCTTCAAAATCGAGAGACCGTACACGCAGGAGCGCAGAAAATTGATCGATGAGGTCTCGGCAAAATAACGCACGGGAATCGCAACTTCTCCGATGCGAGCATGTTTGGCAATCGCCCCAAACATGATTTGAGAATCAAAAACGAAGTCATCGGAGTAGCGATGAAAGGGCAACGACTGCAAAAGTGAGCGACTATACGCGCGAAAACCAGTGTGATACTCCGATAAGTTTTGTCCGAGCACAAGGTTTTCTGTCAAGGTCAGAAAGCGATTACCAAAGTATTTGTACTTGGGCATTCCGCCAGCCAAGACTTCGGCACGACCACGAATGCGAGAGCCTAACATCAGGTCAAAGTGGCCATCGAGAATCGGTTGCACCATTGCTTTGGTTAATCGACTATCGTATTGATAATCTGGGTGAATCATGACTATCACGTCCGCTTTATTAGATAAAGCCAGCGTGTAGCAAGTTTTTTGGTTGCCGCCGTAACCCCGATTCATCGGGTGTTCAACGACAGTGAGGCCCAATTCGTGAGCTACAGCAATCGTGTCATCTGAGCTACTGTCGTCAACCAAAATGATCTCGTCCACAATGCCTGGGGGGATATCCAGTACTGTCTTTTTTAATGTTTTAGCTGCGTTATACGCAGGCATGATAGCGATCACTTTTTTCATGGCATTTTTTTTCTCAATCCCAGTAGCAAGAGTAGTATAGTGAGTGAGGCGATAGAAATGTACTCGGAAACCCGTACGAGAAGTGGTTTTTCGTATCGTAGAGTAACCTGGCTTTTTCCGGCTGGAAAATGCACTACTAATTTTCCTTTGTCATCAATTCGTTCGTTTGCGATTACTCCATTGACTCGTGCTACTACACCAGGAAAAGCAAATTGCCGGATAGCTGCACTAATGGCTATCGGAGTTTCGATGGTTGCTCGTACCTCAATTGGTGAACGTTGTTCTTGCAATACCCAACTCGGCATTTCTGGAATGAGACTTGGCACATCATGATTAAGTACGTTGGTATCCCCAGAGAGCGGCAAGTACTCATGGTATGTGTTGGTTGTAGTTTCAGACGCTATGTATAAATCGAGCGGAACGTTTGTGTACAAATTGACGCGAACATGGTTGCGGTTGGTGTACAGTGCAACAAGTAGGAAACTAGCACCTAGCACAAATCGCAGCCAAGTTTTCTTGACCGATGCTAGGGACAGTCCTACCAATACAGAGCCAGTAAAAACACTCATGAGTAACAGTCGAAATGGAAAATCGAGCGTGAATACTTTTGTCCAGACCAACCAAAAAGGTTGGGAAATATCTAACATGAGCAAGACACTGACGAGTAACAATCCGATATAAACGACTATAAGTTGTAAATTCTTTGTAGCAAAGTTTGTTGTAAAAAGTTTATTTTTGCGTAAAAAAATGTGTAGTCCCAGTAGTCCAAAAGAAAAAATTCCTCCTAGCCACTGAGCAATGCCAATCTGAAAAGAAATGTCGCCTTGTTTTGCGTCAGAGATGATGGGACTAAACCCCCAAGGTGAGTACACGAGCTGCTTCAGTGTCACAAAGTAGCGTGCATAGTTATCCGTCAGACCGCCCGAATTTGTGGAAGCCGCAATGAGCGGAAAATATGCGTGTAGAGGGAGTACATAAAAAGCACTCAAGCCAAGTGCAAGCACGCCAGCTCCTGCACTCCAAATAAAGTATTTTCGACGCTCGTTGGTGGTACAGTAACCAAAAAACCATATCCCACCAAGTAGTGGTAGTAAAAGTGTCACGGAAAGCACATGCGTCAGTACAGCAGCCGCGAGCGAGCTTCCCAGTAGCAAGCATCCCCTCAGATAGTCTTTTTGAGTGAGGTACTGTAAGCCAATGACCAGCAGTGGTAACAGGGCAAACAAAAATGCCGTACCCATGGTAGCCGCTACATAGAGTGTCAGAAAAAAGTAGGGTGACCACAGGTAGACTGCCGCAGCGAGTGTGCTGGAAAATTTATTTTTTGTTAGTCGGAATACTAGCCAATACATGTTGCAGCTGGCTGCTAGGTAACTGCCCGCGAACAGTAGTTTGAGTGACGTAGTAACCGAAAATCCTAATCCAACCAAAGCCGAACCGAAGAACCAGGGAAAGTGATAGGAAAAAAAGAACAACGGATAGCCATACCCTTGAGCCAAATTAAACACCCAACGAGGAGGCATTGCACCGAGCGAAACGAGCGAACTGTAGTGATACAGGCGAGCCACCTGATGCCAAATATCATGAGCTGTGTACAGACCGGGATGTAGCAAGGGGGTTACGCCTAAGCCTGCCAGACAAAATAAACAAATAACAGCGAGTAGGTGTGGGCGAAGCTGTACCATATATTACTCAAATAACTCTCGTACCAGTACATCGGAGCCAAATTGTTGGGCACGGATTTTACCCAGCAATGGATGGGCGAGTGTCTGCTCCGGAGATTGTTCTAGATACCCAACATGTACTACAAAGGGCAATGTTTCTGGCGTGATAGTCGTCGTGTAGTGGTATCTACCTGTTTGACGTAGTTCAGATGTATAGGCCTCCATATTACTTTTACTGGAAAAAGTGGTGGGATAGAGAAAACATGGTTGTTCTTTTTTACAAACATCGATGATGTGTAAGGATTGTGAATTGGCTACTACACCACCTTGTATAGACATAAACGCAATTAGATTTGCTGCGTCATCATCGTGAATAATAACGTGCGCTTGTGTATCGGGCAGCTCGGCTAGCAACAAATTAGAAATGGTATTCACCTCCGAAAATTGGTTAACTTTTTCAATCTTGCCCAAATGTACCCCACTTATCCAGAACACAAAAATCAATAACGGCAGAGCCAGATATTTTTGCCAGTGAAACAAACTAGCGAGCAATAAAGATGGCAAAACAAACAGGCTTGACATGTAGTAGTCGACTTTGTCTCCCTTATAGACCCGGAGCATACATAAAATTCCCAGGAAGTAAGCAACCACAGCAAGCGACTTTTTTTTATAGGCATAGTAACTCAGTAGTGGCAAACCAAAAAAAATTAGCACTCTACCCAATCGAAATGAATCAGTATTTGTTTGCAGCTGAATTCGTTCCATGAACGCAGGAATAAAGGTCCAGACAAAATAATTTTTTGTCAGCTGATCAAAGTAGCGCGCGTGCTCTTCTGTCAGGTATGAATAAAGAGCCCGAGTATTTTGAAAATTATTTGCGACCTCGGCTGCTCCGTAGGGAAGAAACAACATGCTCGCAGCAATAATGGCTACCAACCAATGGCGCAGTAAAAATTTTCGTTGAAAAATTTGTTGCAAGAAAATAAAGACAAAAACTGGCAACAGCACGGTAGCCTGGTAATGTAGTTGCAAGGCAACGACAAAACTGATGCAGGCAACAACTAAGTATTTTAAGTTGTTAAACTGGGTATATTTGAGTAACATGAGCAAGCTCAGGAGCGAAAAAAATGGCACCATATTGGGATTCCAGGCAAAGGTACCAAAAATTACGGCCAGTGGTGCTGAAGCCGCCAACACCCCAGCCACAACAGCAGCTCGCTCATCCAGAAAGCGTTTGGCTAAGAAAAATACTAAAACCGGTGTCAGTGATTCTACAAGTGTAATGAGGAGTGTCATGGCGAATGGTGATGGGAACAGGGCAGTCAAAATCACAAACACTTGGTAGTACAGGGGTGGTAAGTAAAAATTGCCGACACTGGCTTTGGGGCCGTAGGCCACTAACCACTTACCTTCTGCAGCGTAGTGCTGCATGAGATACAGGTCTCGAGCTAGGTCTTGAGAAAAGTAGAGTCGGGACAGAGAAAACCAGGTATGCAAACAAAGAGAGAAAATAAAAATAAAAAAAACTGGAGTAAAAAGCTTTTTCCAGGTGTACACCAAGTAATCATACACTATGATAGTAGGAGCACGATGCGTACGCGGATATTCATTAATCTTGCTGTCTGCCTATTTTTGATCGGCTTATTTTTGCGCCTCTATCGCTTGGGCGAAGTACCAACTGGTCTGTACTGGGATGAAACGGCTATCTTAGTTGATGTTCGCAGTGTAGTTGAGAATTGGCACGATATGCATGGGAATTTTTTTCTCCAAGCGATCTATCCATCATACGGGGACTACAAAGCACCAGGACTGCCGATTACTGCTTCGCTGGTTGCGTTTGCATTTGGTGTTTCTCGTTGGTCGCTCCGCTTGGTTTCAGTCTTTGCTTGGATTCTCTCGACGATCACCGGACTGGGATGTCTTTGGTTGGTTTTACAAAATACGAGTCGGCGAAACAGACAAGTCGTCAGCCTAGCATTTTTAGCCATTACTAGTGTTGCACCTTGGTCGTTTTTCTTTTCGCGCGTCGCTTTTGAATCATTTCTCAGCCAAGCATGGATGCTGGTCTCAGTTTTCTTTCTGCTCGCGTCATTCCACTCCACAAACAAGAAGTCTCACAGCGTATTGTTGTTGTCATTTTCAGTGTTATTTGGAGCTGCTGCAGGCTACACCTACTTTGCCACCCGCTACATCTGGCCTGGGTTACTTGGGTTACTTGTTTGCTTTCAGTTTTTGACTATAAAAAAGAAGACACCGGTATTGCTCATAAAACTTGGTGGCACATTAGTACTGCTCTTGCTTGCCTATTATATTTTATTGCTTCCCCTCACTCGTTCACCGTTATACCAGGATAGTCAGATATATCGTCTGAGCACGAAATCGCTGGTCAGTGAGGAAGCACAGTTGTCGCAAGTGCTCACCTCAAACAACTACAAGGATTTGGCGGGCAATTCGTTTTTGAGCAAACTAGTTTTTCATCGAAAAGTATTTTTTCTCAAGGAATTTGCTCGTAATGTAGCCGATCACCTGGCCCCAAACTACTTATTTATTGTGGGTGATAGCAATCTTCGTCATGGCACCGGTAAGCATGGACTGCTCCTGCTGACGTTTTTGCCACTGGTTATTTTTGGCGCGTATGCACTCTGGCGAAAACATCCGTCGCTGTTGCTGCTTTTTTTTGGTTGGTACTTAGTGGCGATTGTTCCAGCCTCGCTCGCAGAAGAAACGCCGCACGCAATGCGCAGTTTGGTTGGTCTTTTCCCCTTGCTTGCTCTGGTCAGTTTTGGTGTAGTTGCGTGCATCAACTATTGGCAAAAAAATCAGGGGAAATGGTCAAAAATGCTCCTTTTCGGTTGGTTGTTATTACTCTGCTTTGATGTTTTTTCCTACTTTTACTACTATTTTGGGGCATACCGACCGGCGAGTGCTCGAGCTTGGCAAACTGGATATAACGAAATCGTTACCTTAGTCGAAAATAATCGTGAAGCAGACGAAAAAGTTTTGCTTAGTTTTCCCGATGGCAGATTGTATCTTTGGTTTTTAGCTTCTGGTACATACTCAGCGCAGGAACTACAAAGCTTGCCCTATGAAGCCTACCAAGTAACTTCGTTTGATAAGCTTGACTTTAGAGATGTGGTCGGCGCAACGAAGCAAGAACTCGAGCAGTACACCATATTATTTCTCTCGCAAAGCCAAGCGGAGCAAGTTTCGGCAGCGGTCAACCTCAATATCATTGATTCTCTACAAATGCAAGATGTCACCTATGTATTGGCGCGCAGTGATTGGGCTCAGCGATGAAAACTACATTTTTTTTACTCGTTTGTTTTTTAGTACTAGCTATCCCGCGGATTTGGCAACTAGGGACTTTGCCGCTTTCCCTCAACCGGGACGAAGCAGCCCTGGCGTACAATGCAGTTTTATTGGCGGAAACAGGCAAAGACGAATGGGGTAGGAGTTGGCCATTGGCTCTGCAATCGTTTGGTGACTTCAAACTTATTGGCTATCCAGCCGTGCTTGCCGGCTTATTTTCCCTGGTACCAGCTAATGATTTCTGGGTGCGGTTACCAGCAGCTGTGGCTGGACTCAGTTTGCCCTTGCTAGCTTTTTGGTTTGCCCGCTTACAAAAAATGGAAAAGACTAGTGCGCGCTTATTTGCTTTACTCGTGCTAACTGCTCCAGTTTTTTTCTTTTTCTCCCGCATGGCTTTTGAGGCGATGTTGGGCACCAGTTTGTTTCTGACTGGTCTGTGCTTTTGGCTGCAGTTTTCACAAACAAATCAGGTGCGTTTTGGCATTTTTTCGCTGTTATTTTTTGTCTTGGCTTCGCTCACCTACAATACGCCCTTGCTTCTCTGGCTACTTTTACTGCCTGCTTTACCATTTTTCCTGAACAAAAAAAATCGCCGACCCGGCATTTTTCTCATTTTGCTGAGCGGAGTACTGATTGGCGGGCTATTTTTCTCGCTTCGTTCTGTCATTGGGCAAAAAACTGGCATTACAATTTTTTCAGACGAAACTGTTTGGGCGGAGTATGTCCTGTATCGAAGCCAATTTTCTGAACCATTTATCTTTTTAGTTGGAAATCAATTTGTCTTTTTTATTTTGCAAGCACTTGAGCGATTACTCGCTACTTTTTCTTGGCTTTTTTTAGTAGAACTGGGGGGCACTCACCCTTGGCATGCCCTACCGGACTGGGGTCATATTTTTGCGGTTGAGTACTGGTTTGGTCTTCTTGGCATCGGGCGACTCTTACGAGATGTTATCCGTCGAACACGTGTTCGGCCTGCTTTATTTGTATTACTATTATTAGTTGCTTCTTTGCTACCCGCGATCATTACCGTTGATGCACCACACGCAACTCGTAGTTTGCTGTTTTTTTTCTTATTTTTATTTTGCACCGTACTTGGATTCGAGCGAGTTTGTCAATTCATGCGGCACAGGTACCGGAAAATTATCACAGCCTTGTTCGTTATAGTGATCGGCGGCTCATTTGCGGGTTATGTGCAAGACTACTTTACTACACACCTAGCTTTTGAACCTGGTTTGTCTGAAGTTCTCAACAAGCAAGTGCGGTTTGATGATACCGTCGCAGTTATTGATGGGAGTGGATATCAGTATATTATCTTTAGCTGGTACGCACAGATTACTCCAGAGACATACTTTGCTACGGTGGTCCGCCAGTTGCCAGATAAAATAGGCTTTCGTTATGGAGAACGAGTAGGACAATTTCACTTTATTGCAAACTCGCAAGACCGCACGTCTGACGAACGGATTCTCCTCGAGTGGTCAGGGAGTGAATGGGTTATTACTCGATACTAGCGTAAAATAGGTTTCAGATTATGATTTCGGTTGTTTTAGCTACCTACAATGAAGCGAAGAATATCGAGCGTTGTCTTAACTCGGTAGAAAAATTTGCTGAGGAAATTATTGTGGTCGATGGCTCATCGACAGACAATACAGTTGCGCTGGCAACAGCACTCGGTGCGCAGGTACGTGTTACGCAAAACAAAGCCAATTTTCATAGTAATAAACAGCAAGCAATTAACGCCGCGCGTGGCGACTTGATTCTGCAACTTGACGCAGACGAAGTGGTTGATGATGAGCTTGCAAAATTTATTGTGCAGCAAGACAAGAAAAAGTTAGCCTCACGAGCTTCTGGCGATCCAGTGGCCTGGTACATTAAGCGAAAAAATAATTTTCTTGGGCAATTCCTCCGTAAAGGTGGACAGTATCCAGATCCAGTTATTCGACTTTTTTATCGTGGAGCAGCACACTTACCGCAAAAAAATATCCATGAGCAGCTGGCGGTTGATGGCGTGATCGGCACTGCTGATGGACATCTCCTGCATTATCCGTACCCCACGCTGGCTAGTTATCTCGAGAAATATAATCGCTACACTTCATTTGAAGCCGGGCGACTCTGGCAGATTGGTGTACGACCGAGCATGTGGCGCACCAGCAAAGCGTTTCTCGTTGATCCGCTGGTCACTCTGTTCCGGCTTTTTTTGCGTCATCGAGGGTTTGTAGACGGTTGGCGAGGTTTTTTATTTGCCAGCTTGAGTGCCTTACACCACCCACTAGTAGCGGTTAAGCTCTGGGAAGAACAGGCAAAACAGTCATGCTAACCATCGCGCTCGATACGACTCCACTGTTGGGCGGCCATGCTCGTCGAGGAATTGGCACATATACGAGAGAGTTGCTGGCTGCCTTAGAGCAGGAACCGATCGTTATTACGCGCATCACCAAACGACGAACAATTGCCCGGGAAGAATTTGATCTTATCCACTATCCCTATTTTGACTTGTTTTTTTCCACCTTGCACCCACACACTCACACTCCAGGAATTATAACGATCCATGATCTTATTCCCCTGCAGTTTCCCGAGCAGTACAAACCTGGAGTGCGAGGTAGGCTGGCATTTTTTCGCCAAAAGAAGCAACTGCAAAAAATGCAACATGTCATCACCGATTCTCAGTTTTCAAAAGTACAACTCCTAGAATACCTCGATTTGCCGGAGGAGAAAATTTCGGTGGTGCCATTAGCCGGCAATCCGGCTTTACAACTGCAATCATCAAGTGCCATGCAAAAAGTTAGGCAGGAGTTTCGCTTACCTAAAAATTATATGCTCTATGTTGGGGATATTAATTACAACAAAAATATTCCTCAGTTGATCAAAGCGCTCAAGTTTTTGCCGGAAGAAATCACTCTCGTGTGTGTGGGAAAAAATTTTGTGCCCCAGCCTATTCCTGAATGGGAGGCGATCGAGCGGCAAATTGCTTTGAGTGATGTTGGTGAGAGAGTACATTTTTGCAGTACTGTCACAGTCGATGAGACAGACAAGTTGGCAGCTGTTTACTCAGGTGCGATCTGTGTAGTACAGCCATCACTATCCGAAGGATTCGGCTTACCAGTCCTCGAGGCCATGCAGTGTGGTACGCCCGTCGTCTGCAGCAACCGAGGTTCATTACCAGAAGTCGGTGGCACATTGGCATTGTATGCTGAACCAACAGCCGAATCGTTAGCCGAGCAGATAGGGTACGTGTTAGCCCTCTCAGCCGAGCACAGAGAAAAATTGGTAGCTGAGGGTATAGCTTGGAGTCAGACTTTTACCTGGCAAAAAACGGCGCAGCAAACCATCACTGCCTACGAAAGAGCACTCTTGTGAAACAACTTTTGTTGCTGGTGGTAACTGCTGTAACATGTTTGGCACTTTTTCACTTGTACTTGCAGCCTGAGTTTCCCTACACCCACGATGGAGAAAACCATCTGGCGCGCTTTGCCAACTACAAAATTGCTCTGAGAGAAGGGCAATTTCCGCCTCGGTTTGCTCCCAATCTGATGAATCACTATGGCTACCCAGTTTTTAACTTTAATTACCCACTAGCGAACATACTTTCTTTGCCGTTTTCAATCCTGGGTGTTTCGTATGAGACGACATTTAAGCTGCTGGTTGTTGCGAGTGTATTATTTGGCGCACTGGGGGTTTGGCAGCTGACAAAATCTTTTAAAGCAAGTCGAGTTACTCGTTGGTTGAGCGTTATTTTTTGGTTGCTTCAGCCGTTTCTGGTATCGACGATTTATTTTCGCGGTAACATAGGAGAAGTCATGGCCGTGTCCCTTCTGCCCTGGCTTATCTGGTCATCATTTTCACTTGCACCGTCGCGCTGGCTATTTCGAGTGATAATCCTGACAGCATTTCTACTCAGTCACAATATTTCAGCCGTCATCGGTAGTGGCATATATCTAGCACTGAGCCTGGTGTGCCACTACCCCTCAAAACAAAAATTGCTGACGGCTGTAACGACCTTTGTCTGGGCAGTGGCACTCAGCTTGTGGTTTTGGTTACCAGCGGTACTGGAGTCGTCAAGTGTGGTAGTGAGTGCCACCTCACTCGTCGAGAACTTTTCACAACATTTTGTTAGTTTGAGTCAATTGCTTTGGAGTCCACTGCGGTTTGGTTTCTCCTATCCGGGTGGGGTTGACTCACTCTCGTTTGCCCTTGGTTTACCAGCAGTACTACTTGTACTCGTTTCCCCGCCGCTGCTTTTCACCAGCCAAAGAAAAACGACAATTTTCCCGGTGCTATTACTTTTGGTTTTTGCCTGGCTGAGCATCCTCGGTCAGTTGTCTTTCAGCCAGCCGCTGTGGGATGCAGTACCTGCGTTAAGATTGCTGCAGTTTCCTTGGCGACTGAACTTATTTACCACTGCCTTGTTGCTACCGAGCTTGGTATATATTTTGCAGCGAAGTCAATTGATTACTCGTCTAGTACTTATTTTACTTGTGATGCAGGTGGTGGTAGTTGCGCGACTTAGTCCAGCTGATTATTTTCATAAGTCAAATGTAGATTACGATGTGTTTTCGCAGAGCACCAGCACACAAAATGAGAATCGGACCAAAGAATTTACCTATGACCAGATCGCTGATTGGCAACCAACACCCACACTCTTCGACCCAGCAGCCGGAACCGTGACTGTTCGCTCCTGGAATGGGAGTGCCAGGCAGTATGAGCTCGTTTTGCGTAATCAAACGACTGTACTAGAACCGACCATGAACTTTCCTGGCTGGGAAACAAAAATTGTTCAAAATGGCATCACCCGAAAAGCTACCTACGTTCAGAGTTCAGAAATTGCTGGCCGGCTGGCCTACGTTTTGTCGCCTGGTGAGTATCAAGTCACTTCACGCTTTACCCAAAAAACACCCAGCAGGCTACTGGGTAATACAATTTCATTACTCGCTTTTGGGTGGCTTATTTTCAGCGCAGCAAGAAAGCGGTATGGATAAATTGATCATAAAAAAAATTATCGGCTTACTTATCTTTTGGCGTCTCGGCTTGTTTGGATTAAGCTGGCTTGCTCCAAGTTTATTAATGTATCAGCCGAGCTTCCCGTATGCGTATGACTTACTCGCACAGCTTGGTTTGCCCCAGTGGTTGTACTCGTGGGCCAACTTTGATGGCGTGCATTACCTCACTATCATGCGCCATGGGTATATTGGTACGGGATTGATCCAGGCTTTCTTTCCATTTTTTCCCCTGTTTGTCGGTCTCTTTACCCCGGCTATTCCCGAAGTAATTATGACCCTCATACTGAACTTATTTACCACCGGCCTCAGCCTGTACTTCCTGTTTTTGCTCGTGGCCCGACATCATGCAAGTAGTGTGGCCTGGTTATCTCTCTGCTTACTGCTAATTTTTCCTACTTCATTTTACTTAGGCGCCGTTTACTCAGAAGCATTTTTTCTCTGTTTTGTACTTGGTGCTTTATTAGCAGCAGACAAACAACGCTGGTTACTCGCCACACTGGCGGCTGCTTTAGCGATTTCTACTCGATTAGTAGGTATCTTTATCCTGCCAGCACTCGTAGTACAGTTATTCGCTGACGTACCGCTGCGACAGCTACCAAGCTCCATTAAAAAAAACATACATATCCTACTACTTTTATCCCTTTCCCTCTTCGGCTTATTCGCATTTATGTCATTTTTGCAGTTTGAATTTTCTGATCCGTTGTACTTTTTCCATGTTCAGTCTGAATTTGGTTCAGGTAGACAGGAGTCACTCATTCTCCTACCGCAGACACTCTGGCGCGGTATTAAAATAGTCGCGACTGTGCCACTCAGCCGCATTTGGTTGACGTACGCGCAGGAACTGTTATTTACCCTTGTATCTGCAGTCACACTCGTGATTGGGGTATGGCAACGTAGATCACTCAAACTACCTCTTTCATGGCTAGTTTTTGCCTTGGGGGTTGTGCTTTTACCCACCCTAACGGGAACGCTCTCCAGTATGCCTCGGTACATCCTGGTTGCATTTCCACTCTATATTATTTGGGCGCAGTTTCTACAGAAATACAAAGTCACTCGGGGTATACTCATGGTGCTCAGTCTTAGTTTACTCATTTATAATACAGTACTGTTTATCCAAGGCTACTGGGTCGCCTAAGGCAGGAGGTATCTATGAAAATTCTCGTAACTGGTGGGGCAGGATTTATCGGTTCGCACGTGGTCAATCGATACTGTGACCTTGGTCATGAAGTGGTGGTGCTTGATAACCTATCGACAGGCAAAGCAGAGTTTGTAAACGCCAAAGCCAGGCTGATTACCGCGGACATTACCGATGCTCCTGCAGTTCTGAGAATTATCACAGAGGAGCAACCAGAAATTATCAATCACCACGCCGCTCACATTCAAGTGGGCAACTCTGTGCTGCATCCTCAGTTCGACGCAGAAAACAATATCATTGGCGTGCTCCATATTATGGAGGCGGCTCGCCAGGTTCCCATCAAAAAAATTATTATGGCTTCAACTGGTGGGGCAATGTACGGCAATCAACCAACGCCCTTTACTGAAGATTTACGAGAAGAACCGCTTTCACCGTACGGCGTGTCGAAGCGCGCCGGCGAGTTGTATCTGAACTACTACCACGAACAATATGGTCTTCCCTATATTGTACTGCGTTACGCCAATGTCTACGGCCCACGCCAAAATCCCCACGGTGAGTCTGGAGTGGTAGCCATTTTTAGTGAAGCATTTGCAGCCGGCACTGTACCCAGTATCAATGGTGATGGTACACACACTCGAGATTATGTCTACATCGATGACGTAGTTGCAGCCAATGTGTTAGCTCTCGATTCGAGCGAAATGGGCGCTTTTAATATTGGTACGCGCACTGAAATCAGTACCAACGAAGTTTTTGACCGAGTGGCGCAAGCCTTTGGCATTTCTATGGTTGCAGCACACGGTCCAGAACGACCAGGTGAGCAGATCACCAGCTCACTCGATTACACTAAGGCAAAAATGAAATTGGGTTGGCAGCCAAGTGTGGAGTTTGCAGAAAGAGTGAAAAGAGCTATTCAGTGGTATACTTGAGGTAATCTCAGAAAAATAAAAATGAATAAATTGTCATACCTCCTAAAGAATCGCCACGATTTAATTTGGTGGGTAACAGAGTCGAGTAAAGCTACGATTCCAGACGAAATGACCTTGGAAGCGGTTCTCAACTATGGATCTTGGCAGGAAGTAACGGAAGCAATCTCAATTTTAGGATGGTCATCGGCCCGTCAAATATTTGATAAGTTAATTGCAGGCAGGTGCAACAACCTTCGTCCAGAAGTATCACACTATTTCAAGTTATATTTTGCTCAACATGAAAAAATTGCACACTGAAATTTTATCTCAAGAACAACTTAAATTGCTGCCCCTAGTTGAGCAGTACAAGGACAGTCATTATTTGGTGGGTGGTACCGCACTTGCGCTCCAATTTGGTCATCGTCGATCCATCGACTTTGATCTTTTTTCGAATCAACCACTTGAGCCTGTTAAAGTTTTGCAACAGGTCAAAGCAGTATCATCAGTCGATAGAGTACTAGTGAGTAGTAGTGACGAACTGACGTTAATTGCAAATGGCGTAAAAATGACCTGGTATAATTTTGGTTTTACTATTCCCGTAGCATTTGAAGCCGAATTTTGTCGATTGCCAGATTCACTAACAATTGGCGCAATGAAGCTTTTTGCATTAGGCCATAGAGCAAAATGGAAAGATTACCTAGATTTGTATTTTATACTTAAAGAATTTTCCTTAGAACAATTAGTAGCGAGAACAAAAGACTTATTTTCTTCAGCCTTTGAGGAAAAGTTGGCTCGTATTCAATTGACGTACTTTGACGATATTAGCTATAGTGAAGAAATCAACTTTATGCCTGATTTCGTGGTTGAGGATGCCGTAGTTAAACAAACCCTGACTCAAATTGCACTGGGATAGGCACAAAATTTTTTATGAAAACTTGGGTCATCATCCCTGCCTACAACGAAGCCAAAAGTCTCGGGTTCGTCTTGAAACACCTGAATCAATTGCAAATCCAGTACTTGGTCGTCGATGATGGGTCAAAAGATGCCACAGCAACTATCGCAAAAGAACACACTACACACGTGCTTCACCATAAAATCAATCTAGGTAAAGGGGCAGCGCTCAAAACTGGTTGCGAGTATGTGTTCAATCAGCTCAAAGCTGAGGGGGTGATATTTTTTGATGCTGATAATCAACACGACGTAGCAGAAATTGCACTATTTATAGAAGCTTTGAGAAAACATGACGTGGTATTCGGCATCCGGTCTTTTGACGCTAAAATGCCGCTCATTCGTATTATGCTCAATCGCATGGCGTCGGTATTTTTACTCTTGCTCTTTGGTTCTTACATTCCCGACATACCTTCTGGTTTCAAGGCCCTTTCTAAAAAAGCCTATAAAAAAGTTTGCTGGAACTCGACCGACTATGCGGTGGAAATGGAGATCGCTGCTCGAGTGGCAAAAACAAAGCTTAATTACACAACTGTTCCAATCACGACGATCTATCATCAGCTCGACCGCGGCTTGACACTTATTGATACACTGAAAGTACTAGTCCAAGCACTGAGTTGGAGAATTAGTTTATAAAACTTGACACGATGCCACAAAGTGTCATATATTGACAGTATATGGAAACGTATAACAAAGCTAAAATAATTAAAAAGCTGCAGAATTCTCCTTATATTTTAATCACTCCTCGGATTCTAAAAGATTACGTAGGAATAGTTTCCGAGCGCACTTTATATCGTCTTATTTTTGATCTGGCGAACAGTGAAATTCTTGGCAAGCTAGAAAGAGGGAAATACTTTCTCAGTAATACCAAAGTTGACGATTTTGTTAAGGCAAATATAGTGTACCCACCATCATACATTTCATTTGAAACTGCACTCAACCACCATGGAATTTTATCTCAATTTCCATTTGAAACAACATCAGCTACACCAAAAAAATCAAAGTCAAAACAACTAGAGGAAAAATTGTATACATATATCCATATAAAAAAGTCACTTTTTTGGGGCTATAGTAAACAAGGAATCTACCTTATTGCCGAACCAGAGAAAGCCCTACTTGATCAGTTATATCTAAACTCAAAAGGTCTAAGGGGAGAGTCAATCGATGAATATGATTATAAACATCTTGATTTTAAAAAATTTTGGAAATATGCCGAGTCATTTCCTCAAACAATAAAATTTAAACAGCTACTAGATAGGGTCAAACATGCTCTCATCTAACCAACTTAGTGAACTGGCAAAAAAACTGCACACATCAGAGTCTGTAGTTTTTCGTGAGTATATGCAACTTGTTTTTCTTGAGAATCTCTATGCGACGAGCGGTAGTGATCAAATTATTTTTAAGGGTGGCACGGCTGTTCATCTTATGTATGAAGCACCAAGATTTTCAGAAGATCTTGACTTCACTGTTCTTATGGAACCAGATACATTCAAAGCTTTTATAGCCAAAGTTTTTAAGTCAGTTTTATTATCCAATGAGATTACATTCAAAGAGCGAAAAACTATTACGGGTAGACGCTACCTGCTCACTGCGACTCCTGAAATATTGAAGAGTAGTGCTTTTATAAATCTGGATTTTTCTTTTCGGGAAAAAGTCACACTTATAGATAAAAAACCTCTAGTCACACAATATCCTATAACGGTAACCTCTCCCATCTACTTCATGGGCAAAGATGAGATCATTGCTGAAAAGATTCGGGCCATTCTTACCAGGAAGAAAGGTAGAGACCTATATGATCTTTGGTTTTTGTTGCTCAATAATGGCAAGATAAACAAAGATTTGGTGAAACTGAAACTTGATTACTATGGTGATAAGAATGTTTCATTTGAGGATCTGCGTAATAAAATTCAAAATTTTCCCTACAAATTATACTCAGATGACTTACGCCCCTTTGTCACGTATAAAGCTCGAGAAGTACTAGAACGGGACTTTGCTAATATGAAAGAATATTTGCTTGACGGGAGGTTACTTGTATGAGTTTATTTCAATCTATTGCCCTGTTATTTGCGCTCTTTATGCTGTATGTAGTAAACATTCATAGACGAAAGCTTGCTTTGTCCCGTGTCGAGCAGCTCAGTTGGTACTCACTCTGGATTTCTTTTGTGGTGGTTTCTCTGTTTCCTACCTTACTACTGGGTATTACTGACTTGATTAATTTTAGTCGGGTTTTTGACCTCTTGGTGGTTGCGTCATTGATGCTCCTTACCATCCTGGTTGTGACCAATTATTTCCTCCAGAAGGAAAATAAGCGCAAATTGGAACAAGTGATTCGCGAACTGTCCATACAAGAAGCGGGTAATGCAAGAAAGTAGACAAACGCCAAAGTCGGTACATTGGCAAAACAAAAGAATATTGATCACTGGTGCAGCTGGGTTTATTGGTAGTCATCTGGTTGATTTGCTGATCGAAAAGGGGTTGCCAAAATCTCGTCTTCGTCTGCTCATTGCACCTTGGGACACGCTTGAAAATATTTCACATCATTTCGGCTTAGAGATTGTGAGAGGGGATATCCGTGACAAAGAAGTGTTGCAGTCAGTTGTAAGCGGTTGCACACATGTTTTTCACCTTGCAGCAAAAATTGACTTTGATGGTAAAGCATACAATGAGTACTTCACAATCAACGTGCAGCCAACAGAAAATTTGATGCTTGAGGCAAAAGAGGCTGGGGCAAAAAAATTTATATTTTACAGTAGCATCGGCGTACATGGATTGCCAGCTGGTATTGGTCCAATAAGAAACTTTAATGAGCAATCTCCTCCTAGCTACTCCAACTGGTATAGTCGCTCAAAGTGGGAGGCAGAAGAACGAGTCAGGCATATAAGTCATAATACAGGCATGGACTATGCAATTATTCGACCAGCAAGTGTATATGGTTCACGAGAAAAGGGTCCAACACTGGCATTGTACAAAGCGATCAAAAATAAGCAATTTTTTATAATTGGATCTGGGAAAAATAAATTGCATTATGTATATGTCCGAGACCTTGTTGAGGCAACATTTACAGCAGCTTTCAAGAGTAAAAAAAATGCGGAATATATTATTGCCGGCAATAACCCAGAATCACTTGCCTCTGTAGCCACTTCAATTGCCAGTAGTGTTTCTGTCCAGCTACGACAAATTAGAGTGCCAATTTTCTTTGCATATCCAATATCATATATTTTGCAATTTATTTTTTCTCTTTTTGGAAAAAAATCTCCACTCTATCCAGAACGCGTGAGAACAATGACAACGGATTATTATTATAATATTTCTAAAGCCAAAAAGGAATTAGGATACGTTCCACATTACTCATTTCGTCAAGGCACAAAACTTGTTGGTAGTTGGTATAGTAGCCAAGGATGGTTGTGAATCAACCATTGGTTACTATTCAGGTTGTAACATACAATTCGGAGAGCGATATTGAAGATTGCTTGGACACAATTAAATTTTGCTCTTACTCAAAAATTGAGATTGTGATTATTGATAATTGTTCATCAGATCGTACGCGGCAAAAAATTCAAGATCATTCCTTATTTAATTCAAAAAAGCTACACTCATTTTTTTTGAAAGAAAATTTGGGATATGCAGAAGGTCACAATTTTGCTTCAAAACAAGCAAAAGGTAAATATTTGCTGCTTCTCAATGCAGATAGTACTCTTTCTCCAAACTGCATTGAACCACTAGTCGAACAACTTGAGTCAGATAATAACCTATTTGCCTGTCAACCTTTAATTTTACTTAAAGATGATCATGCAAAGATCAATCTAACAGGCAAAGTAACACAGTACCTAGGATACGATTGGCTACGGGATTATCGGTCTCTGAGTGTGCCTTGTGCAGGCGAGGTTATCTCAATTAGTGGCGCTGGTGTCTTGATTAGAGCAGTGTACTTCGAAAAAATTGGAAGATTCGACCAACAATATTTTATGTACTACGAAGATTCTGATATTAGTTGGAGAGCTCGACTTGCAGGGTTTTCATTATTTTTTCAACCGAAGAGTATTGTGTATCACGATTATAAATACATCCCCAATATTAAACAACAATCACTACAACAAAAAATCTATTTTGTTGAACGTAATCGACTTTTGACTATCATGAAAAACTATAGCCTCAAATCACTCCTGCTATTGCTTCCAGCTCTCTTGCTAAATGAGTTAGCGCTTACTTTATATGCAGCCTTAAGTGGATTCTTTATGACGAAGCTAAAATCGTATTGGAGTCTTTGGAAAGCAAGAACAACTTTATTGTATAAGAGAAATGCTGCTCAGCAAATGAGAAAGGTATCAGACGCAAAAATTGTAGCAGATTTTGTAGCAAAAGTAGATTTCGTGCATTTTGATCATCCGGCATTAAAATATTTACTCAATCCATTTTTTATCACCTATTGGTTCTTGATAAAAAAATTAATATGAGGATACTACAGGTTTGCGCTTATCTTTATCCAGCACTCCAATATGGGGGCCCGGCCAAGGTTGTGTATGACGTCTCAAGAGAACTTAGTAAAAACCACAGGGTAGCAGTTCTCACTTCTGACGTGTGGAGTCGTGATCGACGAATCACATCAAATGAGCGAATCGTGAGCTCACATAATTTTAAGATCATATATTCACAGAATGTCATAAATTCGATTGCTTATACACATAGATTCTTTACTTGTTTTTCCATGATTTTCTACTTTCTACGCAATCGAACAAAATTCGATATAGTCCATATTCATGATATTTTTATATTGCCACAACTATGTATCGCTTTTTTCGCGGAATATTTTGGGCTAAAAGTAATTTTGTCTCCCCACGGAATTTTGGATCCAATCAGGCTACAAAAAAAATCTCTAAGTAAATCTCTTTTATTTAAATTCCTGGTCTATCCTATTGCAATTAGGGCGGAAAAAATTATCGCTACTTCAGAAAAAGAAAAGCACGATCTTATAAAGTTGGGATTTGAAAGAGTAGTAGTTGTGGAAAACTGCATTCCCAGTATATCCGTTAAGGCTAGCAATTGTTACTCATATTTGAAATCTCAAAAATTAACACTTTTATATATCGGAAAATTACATTCACAAAAGGGCATTATTGAATTATTGAGAGCTATAGTTCCTTACTCTGATGCAATTGAGCTAATTTTGGCAGGCCCAGATGATGGCATGGAGTTTGCTATCAAGCAATTTATTAGTAAGAACAAACTTCCAAATGTGCACGTACTGGGATTTGTAAGTGACGCAGAAAAAGCAGAGCTATTTTCATTATCTGATATGTTTGTATATCCTTCATTTGCTGAAGGCTTTTCAATTAGCATACTAGAGGCACTACAAGCAGGTTTGCCGGCAATTACTACCACTGGTTGCAATTTTAAAATGGTAGAAACAGAAAGAGCGGGGTATATTGTACCTACTAACAATCTTACTGCAGAGCTGAGTAAGGTGTTGCACGCCGTACTGCTCAAAAGAGAAAAACTGTTGCCAATGAAAAAAAATGCAATTGCTCTTGTAAAGAACAAGTATTCTATTGACAAAATGGCACAGCAGTTACATGAAATCTATGAAAAATAACACAAACTATTTCTGGTTTGGAAAACAAATTGTCCTCGATAGTGCTGACAAAAAATTTTCGCAGCAGTTTTTCGATCGATTGCAAGGCTATGAGCAAGGTCACAGCGAACATTTGCTTTCTGGAGTGTTAAAAGTCTTATTTTCTAGAGATGCAGTCGAGTCGCCAAATGAAAGCTCAATTAAGTTCGGCAATGCATTGAGCTTTCATAACTCTGCGGGTTTGGTTATTCATGAGTATCTTTCAACAAAAACGAGTATTAAATTTAGTTTTACAGATCAAGATGTAGTAGCAGTTTCTATTTCGTATAAATCTGGATTAATCTTTTCTATGGTCAATTTAATTTTAGGAAGACTTCTTGAAAGACAACTGTTCTCTACATTAATTCAGGACTATGTAGAAAAGGTTTTGCTTTTCATTGCTCATAAGAAAGCAGCTGTAGAAATATTGCATGCAGCAAGTGTAGAAAAAGACGGAAGAGTGCTAGTATTTGCTGGATTGAATGGATCTGGAAAATCAACAGCTGCACAATATTTTGTACGTAACTTACATTGGAAGTTGTACTCAGATAACTACCTATTGCTCAAAGGAAATCAGGCATACTACGGTCCAGAAATTTCTCGTCTCTCTAAGAGATCTATTGCCATACTTTCTGCAGTTCAAACACAGATGGGTAAAAATAACTTTGGTAAAGTTCTATTCTCCTCTCCAGAAGAAAGTAAAAGTAAAAAGTTACGTGGCACTGTTGATAACATCGTTATTCTTACTCAAGGACCTGTTTTTAAGCATACAAAAATTTCACAAGATACAGCGCAGAAAATTATGACAACACTGCTGGCAATTGATTCTGAAACCATCAAACAACATCCTCTTTCCTTATTCTTCCATATGCACACAAATACACTTATTGATCTACCAGAGAGTATTGCATACCATCTAGTTCAGTTTTCTCACCCAAGAGAGCTACAAGGAATCATGACATGAAACATGTCCTTGTGGTACCGTTTGCTAAAATTATTCTAGTAGATATTTCGAAGAAGCAATTAGATTTTTTTAAAAATATTTACTTTGAGCAAGATTTTGATATGTCAGAAAAAATTGTAATTACCATCAGTTTTAGAGATCATTTAGCCACTCATTCCAGTATACTTATAGCTGGAAAATCAGCGCGATTTGATAGTGATTTTGTAATTAGTGACTCAAGAAATAAGCTGTGCAGTATTTCAATCTCATCAATGAATGCATCTTGTTGCCAGTTATATATTGAGCACGGTTTTGACTTGTACTTTGCCTTTACATTTATTATAGAACCTCTCCTAATTATTCTGTCTGCTGCAAATAATATTGCATACTTGCACGCAAGTGCCGTGGCAGATTTTGACGGTAAAGCACTCGTTTTCTCAGCCTGGAGGCACACAGGGAAAACTCATCGGTTACTACGCTTACTAAGCAAAGGCTACTCTTTTATTGGTGATGATTACACTGTTTTTTTTGATGGAAAAATTTACTCTTATCCCAAGCAAATCAATCTCTTTTCATATAATTTTTCTCAGTTTCCAAGTCTAGCAACTACTTTCTCTTTTGCTACTCGTATTAGATTGATCATGTTCCTTCAGATACAAAAGTTGCTTCTTTCGATGTCAAAAATATTATCTGGATCGCTCTCAAAAACATTTTTGCGACTATCAGAGCTTGCAGAAGTTGCTACTAACGTGACGCTATCCCCCAAAAACATTGGTGCAACAGTTGTATCTGCAAAGCTCAAAAAGCTGAGTATTTTAATAACCGGAAGCTTAGAGCAAATCTCAGATGAAGTAAGTAGCACTACGGCAAGCAATAAATTGTTCTCCATCATTTCTTATGAATTACAAGATTTTTTTTCACTTTACCTTGGTTTCCAGTACTTATTTGACGAGAAGATTCCAATTATTGAATCATTTGAAAAAAATTATAAAAACGCCTTGTTAACTCTGCCAAGCAAAGTTATTATTGTGCCCACTAAGACTCAGGAGAAAAAGTAATATGATCGCAATACTCATAGGTACTCGACCAGAATTAATTAAAATGGCACCAGTTATGCGCAGTCTAACAGAGCAAAAAGTTTCATTCTGTTTTATTCATTCAAATCAGCACTACTCTAAACAAATGGACGAAGTGTTTATAAAAGAGCTTAAGTTAAAAAAACCAGATTTTAATTTGCATGTAGGTTCATCGTCACACGCCACACAAACAGGTCGAATAATGGAGGGTGTTGAGCAAGCAATAAAAAAAGCTAAAATTCAAATTTTACTTGTACATGGAGACACCAATACGACACTTGGTGGGGCAATCGCGGCAAAGAAATTGCAGGTCGCGGTAGGTCACGTTGAGGCTGGATTAAGAAGCTTTGATTATAAAATGCCCGAAGAAGTTAATAGAACAATCACAGATAGAATCAGTGATTTGCTTTTCGCACCAACAGATGGTGCTAAGCAAAACTTATTGCGAGAAGGGATCGCTGAGAAGTCAATCATTGTGACTGGTAATACGATAGTTGATGCTATCAAGCAACACAAGCAATTTGCAAACAAATCGATAGTTCTAAAAACGTATGGCCTAACGGCAGAAAAATTTATTCTTCTCACTGCGCATCGTCCAGAGAACGTTGACAGGAAGGTCCAGCTGATTAAATTATTTGCTGCAGTTTCACACGTTGCCAACAAACTCTCGCTGCCAGTTGTCTGGCCACTGCACCCAAGAACTGAGAGCAAGCTTTCGCAATATTCACTTTCTGTTCCACCGGAAGTTATGATTCTTCCCCCACTGTCATATTTTGATATGTTGCGATTACAAATGGCTTCCTCATTGATTCTTACAGATTCAGGTGGTATCCAGGAAGAAGCCTATGTGCTCAAAAAACCTCTTATTACCCTCAGAGACAGCACGGAGCGACCAGAAACATTGTCCGCAAATTTTTTGACTCATCTTGATATTAAAAAAATTGACCAAGCGTTAGTCGCAATCAAGCAGGAGAAAATTAGTTGGGGTAACGCGTTTGGTGATGGCAATGCATCGGAAGTAATTGTAGCTGAGACAAAAAAGTACTTAGAAAGACTACATGACATTGAATAAATCTGTTACTGTCATAGGATTAGGATACATTGGTTTGCCCACTGCCTTGCTTATTGCAGACGCTGGTATTATAACGAAAGGCTTTGATGTTGATGCGTCAAAAATTCAGTTACTGCAGAATCATAAACTTTACTTTGAAGAAAAAGGTTTGTCAGAGCTTTTTACTTCTGTAATCACTAAAAAATCTTTTGAAGCATCTTTGTCTATAACACCCTCTGACATCTATATTATTGCAGTTCCAACACCTACTCAGCACGGTTCAGCGGATTTGCAATACGTTTTTGCAGCATTAGAAGCGGTCAAAAAAATCTTTCAACCAGGAAATCTTATTGTTCTTGAATCTACGGTCGCTCCAAGGGATTGTGCTGATAGAGTTGTGCCAGAAATTTTTACATGGAATAAAAACTTTCTGTTTTCGCACTGTCCAGAACGGGCAATTCCAGGAAATACACTGCATGAAATGAAGTGCAATGACCGAATCATCGGAGGTCTTACCGAAGAAAGTACTAGTGCAACAATTGCATTGTACAAAAACTTTGTTACAGGTAACTTTCATACTACTGATCCTACTACCGCCGCTTCGAGTAAAGTCATGGAAAATACTTTTCGTAGTGTAAACATTGCTCTTGCAAATGAATTTGCTCGTTTGGCCGAAAGTCTAGGTTTTGATGTTTGGGAAGCAATCATATTAGCCAACAAACATCCTCGGGTAAATATTCACGCGCCAGGGTCAGGAGTAGGTGGACATTGCATTCCCGTTGATCCTTGGTTTTTTGTTACAGATGAGTTAGAACTGTCAGTTATCAAAACCAGTCTGTTGCTCAACCAATCTATTCCAAACAAAATAGTTGCAAAAGTCTTGCGCATAATTAAAGCAGGTAATCTCACCAATCCTGTAGTTGGTATATTGGGATATGCGTACAAAAAGAATGTTAATGATGTACGAGAAACTCCAGCTAAACAACTATTGTCTGGATTTAGCAAGTACTTTCAAACTTTAGTGTCAGACCCATATGTGCATCAAGAAAAATTTCTAGATTTAGATGTTTTGCTCTCCAAAGTAGGCGTAGTTGTACTGGCAACAAATCATGATGTGTATACAAACATTTTCTTTTCTGAGTATCCCAATATAAAACTTGTCTATGATGCACTCAACTTCTTTGGTGAGAAAAACTTTCAAGATAGTACTGCAAAACACATAATTTTGGGAAATTCGAAAGAGTAACTTGAAAATTCTCATTGTTTCTGACTACTTCCAACCAGTGATTGGTTATGCCAAAGTGCAGATTGCAAAGTCTCTCATAAAAAAGGGACATGAAGTACGAGTGCTCACCTCTGATAGATACTTTCCATTTCATAACTATGATCAAACAGTCAAAAGTCTACTGGGAAAACGACAGCGAAAGGCTGGTATTCAAAATGAAGATGGCATACTAGTTGAACGAAAAAAAACACTTTTAGAATTTTTTTCCAGAGTACTATATATAGGCGTTCAGAGCACAATTTTACAATTTAATCCTGATCTGGTCATTGTATTTGGTATCAGTTCACCTTCAGCCATACAAGTTGCTCTGCATAAAAATAAACATACATTCCGTTTGGTATTTGCAGACAGCCATTTACCTTCTGAGTTTGAATCAGGACATTTGGAAACAAAAAATATATTCTACTTTGTTTTTAGAACCTTTTTTTCTCATGTAGTTGAGAATGCTGGTGATAAATTTATTGCACTGCAGGATGACACTAAAAAAATAATAAGTAGTGTGTATGGTATTTCTGCCAAAGTTGAAGTTGTGCCGAACGGTACTGATTTGTCAGTTTTTCGATTCTCGAGGCAAGAGCGTGAAAAGATTAGAAAGTACCAAAACATCTCGAGTGATGCTTTTGTTATTATCTACACTGGCAAGCTAATAAAACAAAAAGGTCTTGAAATACTGTTTCGAGCATTTTCTAAACTTTGCGAGTCGCACAATAATATCTTCTTACTAGTTGTCGGAAGCGGGAGTGAAAGTTATAAAGCAAAACTACAAAATGAAAGCATCAATAAAAATATAGTTTTCGTGCCATCTTTACCACACACTGAGTTATATAAGTATTATTCTGCAGCTGATGTGGCCGTCTGGCCACTACAAGAGTCATTGGCAATGAATGATGCTGCAGCATGCGGACTACCTTTTATTGCGAATGATGAGATGGGTGACAAAACCAGAGTTTCAGCACACAATGCTCTATTGTATAAAAAGGGTGACACAGCAGATTTAAGTAAAAAACTTGTTTATTTATTTAAAAATAAATCTGAGCGAATTAGCATGGGCAGAAGAGGCAGGAATTTGATGAGAGATCATCTTTCTTGGGACAAGTTAGTTAGTGAGTATATTGAATAATTCATATGAATAGTCACCAACATATTGAGAGTGCAATAACTTGGTTAAAAAATGCCCAAGATGCAACTCCAGATGGGGGAGTATCTGCTTGGTTTTCGCTACTCACAGGATGGCGGTCATCCTACATAGAAACTACTGGATACATCATCAATACTTTTCTTGATTGTGCAGAGTACTTGCGCGATCCATCATTGGTAGAACGTGCTATTAGGATGGCAGACTTTCTTTTGGAAATGCAACTAAAATCAGGTGGTTATCGCACCTCAGTTCCTTCAGACAGAAAGGTTTCAGAACCAACGGTTTTTAATACAGGCCAGGATTTACTTGGGCTCACCAACATTTACACTCTTACAAAAGAGAATAAATATTTAGATTCTTGTATAAAAGCAGCTGACTTTCTTTGTGATATTCAGGAGTCTGATGGGAGCTGGAAAAAAAATACCTATGGATCTACCAAACATACTTACCACACGCGAGTCGCCTGGGGCTTACTAAAGGTCTTTCAAATTTCTGGAAACAATCGATATAAAACTTCAGCGATTAAAAACTTGGAGTGGGCAATGAGCAACCAGTTGGATAACGGTTGGTTTGCACACAATGAACTGCCGCCACCAAATATTTCAGTACCATACACACATACCATCTCCTACGCGATTGAAGGCTTATTTTGGTCTGGCAAGTTGTTACATAATAAAAAATTTATCAGTGCTGCGCAAAAGGGAGCGCTGCCACTTGCAAAATACTATCTCGAAAATAAGTTTTTACCTGGAACATTTGACCAAAATTGGCATTCAAATAATCGCTATAGCTGTGTAACTGGCGATGCACAAATTTCTCTAATTTGGGCTGAGCTGTTTAACCTCACAAAAGATACTATATATTCTCAAGCAGTCAGAAACATGAATAGCTACCTAAGATCACTACAGCATACCCACTCACCATTGAAAGGCATTTGTGGAGCCCTTCCAGGCAGTGATCCACTTTGGGGAGATATTTGGCGAAACCAAGGATATTGTCGACTGACATACCTCAATTGGGCCACAAAATTTTATATTGATGCCCTGTTAGCTGAGGAGAAATACCTTAAAAAATAAATGAACATTTTTTCACAATTCTCTACCTTACTAAATCACCCCAACAACAGAGGCAGTGAACTCCAAACACTTATTCGCATCATTACCTGGAAGATAAATCAGCTACTTTTTAAGTTGCCTAAGATAGTCAAGCTTACCGATTCGTGTAGGATTATATGTTACCCCAATAGTTCCTATGCAAGCTTTATTGTTTATGCGCGTTTTCCTGAGTACTATGAAATGAGTTTTATCCAGTCAGTAGTGAAAAAAAAATGGACCTTCTTTGATGTCGGTGCAAACATTGGTGCTATATCACTTTTAGCTGCATCCCAAATGAGCACAGGCAAAGTGTATGCTTTTGAACCTACCCCAATGCTTATTTCAAAATTCAACCAAAATGTGCTCCTAAATAAATTCGAAAATAAAATTACCTTAGTAGTATCTGCTGTAGCAAACAAGGTAGGAGTAATCGAGTTTACTTGTGAATCTGAATCTGAGGTTAACCATATAACTGGAAATAGTGGATCTAGATCTAAGAGTACTCTTGTACCAACTGTTACTTTAGACGCTTTCGCAAACAAGAAGAAAATATCACACATTGATTTTCTCAAGATAGACGTTGAAGGAGCTGAATTGCTAGTGTTTCAGGGTGCGAAAAAGCTGCTTGAAGAGGGAAGAATTGGTATTATTTTGTTTGAGTTAAATAAAAATTGTAAAACTTTTGGTTATCAATTTCAGGATATATTTAAACTACTTGCAAAAGAAAAATACTCCTTTTTTTTATTTGATACAAACGGTGCGTTACATGAAATTGATATAGCAAGATATGCTTTGACAAAAACTGAGAATATTATTGCCGTTCAGAAGCAAACTAAGTATTTTGAGATTATAGAAAGTTACCTCTAAATTATGTCAGCAACTCACCATTTTTTTCTAAAACAAATAGAAAATGAATTTCCAAAATTTAAAAGTTTTTGTATATTAGATTATGGTTGTGGCAATGGTGAATTTGCTCGAATTATTCCTGAGAAGAAAGTTGCAAAATATGAAGGTTGGGAAGTAAGTGATAATTGCATTGCGAAAGCAAAACAGATATTTACACAGAAAAAATACTCATTTCATAAAATTAATAAACAAAATCCACCCTCATTTCATAAAAATAGCTTTGACATTATTTTGTTTATTGGAGTTATTCAGTACATGACTTATGAGGAACTCAACAGTGTGCTTGATAATGTAAGGTTGGCATTAAAAGATAACGGAGCACTATTAATAAGCACCACAACAAATCATTTTATTTATAAAGTATTCAACATATACAGAATTTTTTTGCCTCACAAATATATCTCTAGAACTAAATTGATTAAATCACTAAAAAAACAAGGGTTTGTAGTTGAACTACAACAAGAAAGAGGCATTTTGTTTGCTCCGATATTTTCAAATTTTATTTCACTGTTGTTTGATTCCGTAGACAGGTTTGTTTTAAACACTCGAGGTGAGTTAGGTGTGTTTGGGAGAATAATCAGAAAGTTGTTTTATCCGTTATTACTTTTGGAACAACAGTTGCCAGTAGATTTTGGGTATACTTTGTTTGTTAGAGCTGAAAGGCTGAAATAGCTTTATTATCTTTTTGATGATACATTTGTTTGATGTGTGGAATTTCAGGAGGGATTACACTCAACTCAGTCACGACAGCTAGGCAAAGAGTAAGGCAAATGAGCAACTCTTTGAGTCACCGCGGTCCTGACGGTGAAGGAAACTACTCAAGAGAGGGAGTGGTTTTCTCAATGAGAAGGTTGGCTATTATTGATGTGAGTGGAAGTCAGCAACCGTTATATTCTGAAGATAAATCTATTGCAGTCGTCGGTAACGGGGAAATTTATAACTATGTTGAGTTGAGAAAAAGTTTGAAAAGACGTGGACATACCTTACAAACTAAGGGAGATATTGAAACAATAATCCATCTTTATGAAGAACAAGGTTGGAAAGGTGTTTCCAAACTTCGAGGAATGTTTGCTCTTGCACTGCATGACAACAAGCGCAAAAAAGTTTTTTTATTTCGTGACCGAATTGGAGAAAAACCTCTGTACTACACGCAAACGGACGAGGGTTTTTATTTTTCGTCAGAAATGAAATCAATTTTACCCGTTGTAACTGATAGAAAGCTCAATTTTTCGGCAATTGATGAGTATTTTCACCTTTTGCATGTTCCAGAGCCAAGCACACCGATTTCTAGTATTAATAAACTACCAGCTGGAGCCGTGCTCGAAATCAACTGCAGAAACTTACAAACAACTTTGGAATATTTTTGGTCCTTGGATGATATTATGCCTGTGAGCAAAGAGTTCTCTGAGAATAAAATTTCAGATTTATTCCATGAAAGTTGTAAGCTAACACTGAGAGCTGATGTTCCTGTTGGAATATCTCTTTCAGGTGGAGTGGATTCTTCTGCAATTGCTGCAATAAGCCAAAAATATAGTTCAAATAATTTAGTTGCAATCACGGTTGGTTATAAAAATTTTGCAAGACTAGATGAAAGAGAAAGTGCTAGATCTTTCGCAAAAAAACTAGGAATTAAACATGAATTTTTTCAGATGGATGATGAAGAGATCATACATGATTTTCCATCGTTGGTTTGGTCTTGCGATGATCCAATAGCAGAAATCGGTATGTTTAACATTAATGCAATTTATAAACTTGCACACGACAAAAATATTAAAGTTCTGCTTTCTGGAGTTGGAGGAGATGAATTGTTTTGGGGGTATCCTTGGGTTAGAGAGACCGCAGCACTCTCACTACTAAAAAGGAAGCATTCTTCTAATCCGATGATGCTCAAACTTCGATCTATTTTGTCAAACGGTGTGAATCATCCTAGAATGTACAATTCTTTGTTTGGCTTGATAAATCATGCAATATCGCCTGCTGATCAAATTATACTGAACGATACCCGCCCTGTATTTAGGGCAGCTGAGTTTTTTACAAAGCATTTATATTCCAAATCATTCAAAAGGTCTTTGCCAAAATATAGCGCGTATGCTTTTTTGCAACATCCAACAATAGGTTCTAATATAGACCTTCTTCATACAGTGATGAGGCTTATTTGTCAGCGTTGGCTTACTTCTCATGCAATCGCAATCAACGATAGGCTTAGCATGAGTCACGGCGTAGAAGTTAGATTGCCGTTTCTCGACTACAAACTTATTGAGTATATATTTAGTCACAAACAAACAGTGGGAGCATACTCAAAGCCTAGAAAATATTGGTTTTACAAGGCAATCAGTAAGGAATTATCAGAGGATGTCTTTGCACGACCTAAACAAGGATTTACCCCTCCTGTAGTGCGATGGATGTCAAGGATCTTAGTTGCATATACTCATTTACTAGATAGAGGTTTTTTAGTCAGCGAGGAAATAATTTCTCGAAAAATGATTCCTCTTATTAAAATACAATTATTAAATCCACTTCTCTGGCCGTCACTTTTTCAATTGGTAGTGCTAGAAACTTGGGGTCGAGAGTTTGTTTGGAAGGAGAGTCCTGAAAGTATAGCTGAATCTAGATCTACGCTGCAGTTCTTTACAAACAACTAGAATGATTTAAACTCAATTATCTAACTATTATAAAATCATGATTCAAACACAAAAAGATCTCGAGCAATGGTACGACACCACTGATCCTTGGAACTATGAAAACAGTTTGGACGATATTAAAAGACGAGATATTTTACTTGCCGAAATTCCCAACGGAACACATGATAACGTGCTTGATATTGGTTGCGGGAGTGGCTTTGTGACACGAGACTTACCTGGAAAACACATTTTTGGTGTTGACCTCTCAGCTCAGGCTATTAAGCAAGCACAAAAGATAGGCAAACGACGAATAAAATACTCAGTCGCTGACCTTTTCGAATTGCAAGAACACTTTCCTAAATTTTTTTTTGATTTAATTATTATTACCGGCGTACTTTATCCGCAATATATTGGGCAATCACAGACATTGGTCTATCACATCATTGACTCGTTGCTAAATAAGCATGGCATTCTTCTATCAGTACACATCAATGAATGGTATAAATCTCAATTCCCATTTCTCAAACTTAAAGAATATATGTATAAATATTTAACATTTACTCATAGATTAGAGTTGTATATAAAACCATAGACAAACATGATTTTGATGTATCACAAAATTGCTCCTGATTCACCGACAATATGGTGGGTAACTATTGATGATTTTTATCGTCAACTGTGTGAACTACAATCAAAAACAGTAGTATATCTTGATGATTATGATCTGACAAATCCAGATCATGCAGTTATTACTTTTGATGGTGTATATGAAAATGTTTTTAAATATGCACTACCATTATTAAAAAAATTTAAGTACCCATTTGAACTCTTTTTTTCTGGTGACTATGTAGGCAAAGATAACTCGTTTGACAAAGTAGATAAACGAACGGGGCTACCAACCAATGAACCTGCTGCTCGATTTGCAGACAAAAAGCAATTGCGAGCACTAGTCCTTGGCGGCGGTCGCCTGCAGTGGCATACAGCTTCGCACGAAAACCTAGTAACTCTAGATTCGAACGCCTTGATACAGAAAGAGCTCAAGATACCAAAGGAGTATGAGCTAATTGATTCTGCTGGCTTTGATTGGTTTGCTTACCCACATGGAGAGTTCAATAAACAAACTCTAAAACAGGTTAAAAAACAATTTTCTGGAGCTGTTTCAGTTATCCAGGGAAATGACACGGATAAGTGGATCTTAAACAGAATCACCGTTACCAATGAGAGTACTTTTACTCAAGAGAAAATTGCAGTAATTATTCCTTGCTATAATTACGGCAACTTCTTGGTTGAAGCAATAGAGTCTGTTCTCAAACAAACAAGACAAGCTAATGAAATTTTGATTATTGATGATGCCTCCCTTGATAATACGGAAGAAATTGGAAAACTCTATGCACAAGAATACCCAACCTTAATTCGATTTGTGCGCAATAAAAAAAATCTTGGTATTGTAAAAACGTTTAATAAAGCAGTCAATCTTGTCTCAGCAGAATATATTTGTTTTCTTGGAGCTGATAATAGATTTTTAAGTAACTACTTAGAGGAAACAACTAAAATCTTAGACAAGAACCAAAAGATTGCAGTCGCCTACACGGATTTTGCACTTTTCGGTCCAAGAGCAAGTACTACTTTTGATACTATCCAGCCAGAGAGACGTGGTAAAATTTTGAATGAGTACTACTATCAAGTCCATTTTCCAAACTTTACTAAAGCAATTGCGGATAAGTTGAAAAAAGAGAACTTTATGCATGGTTCTTCTCTTTACAGAAAAAGTGTCTTCAACAAAGTTGGCGGTTATCAGGATTCTGCTAGTGCTGAAGATCATAATTTATTTTACCGAATGATTACAGCTGGTTGGCAAGCGCAACGAGTGCCAAAAGTATTGCTTGAATATAGGCAACACTCTTTAGAACAAGTGAATACTAAACTAAACTCATTTGCAGAACTCACTTTTTACCAAAGGCAGTATAGAGTAGCTCAAAATGAGCTTGATAGAATTCATAACTCAAAGTTTTGGAAACTACTATTTCTATACAAGCATCCAAAAAGAGCTCTCAAACAGTACTTGCCGAAGGTATTAAAAGCTGTGTTATCATAGAAATATTTTTCGCTTCTGCCAGAATTAATTTTTTGCCTCGTGATATTTTTGGAAGACAGAGGTAGGCTTTCCGTCTCCCAATATTTTTCCATGTGAGAGCAAAATTGCTCTTTCACAGAAGCTCTTTATAGCTTCTTCATCGTGACTAACAAAAACAATAATTTTGTTCTTATCTTTTTTAATCTCCTCAAGTTTATGCATGCACTTCCTTTGAAAGGACATATCTCCAACTGCAAATACTTCATCCATTAGATAAATTTGGGCGTGCGCGTGGACAGCAATTGAAAAAGCTAGTCGCATCGCCATTCCAGTAGAAAAGTGCTTCAAGGGTTCTTGTAAAAATTCTTTGATTTCGCTGAACTCAATAATTTTATCCAGCATCTGTTCAATTTCAAGTTTATGCATTCCCAAAATTGCGCCATTTAGAAAAATATTTTCGTAGCCTGTCAATTCATAGTGAAATCCTGCTCCAAGTTCAATCATTGGGGCCACCCTTCCTACCACAGACACTGTGCCCGTTGTTGGCTGTGTAACACCCGCAATAAGCTTCATTATGGTAGATTTTCCCGCACCATTTTTACCCACAATTCCCAATGTTTCACCTCCTTTGATTGTGAAGGAAATATTTTTTAGGACCTCAACATGCTTTGCCCAACTTTTGCCCTTAATGAGATTGGGGACGAGCTCCTTAAACGTTCTCTCACCCTGAAGTACAAACTGCTTGCTGACTGAGCTAAAAGAAATATACGGTTGCATATTGGTAGTTACACAATATCAGCAAAAGTTCCTTCTAACTTTTTGAAAACGATGAAGCCGAGAATAAAGACAATAATTGATACCCAGAATGACCAAATAATAATACTATACTCGAATGGAAAGTTGAATAGAGCTGATCGATATCCCTCAATAATTCCCACCATTGGATTGAGTTTATACAGCCAGACAAATTCTTTTGGAACGAGTGAGAGTGGGTAAACGACTGGAGTTAGATACATCCAGACCGTGATGAGAAGATTGGCTAAGTATTGAATGTCTCTATAAAATAGGTTGAAAGCAGAGAGAGCAAGAGATATTCCTACGGTTAAAATAATTTGAATAGTAAGCAAGGGAATAAACATCCATATTGAACTTGTGATCGGAAGTTGATAATAGAGCAGTAACGCAATGAAAATCAGAGTTGCAAACAGAAAATCAATTCCCTTAGCAACTATAACTGAGTAGGGAATAATTTCTCTCGGGAAAGCCACTTTCTTCAGCAATGTATCGTTGCCAACTAGGCTATTAGTTGCTGATACAAGTGAACCGCTAAAAAACGTCCAAGGTAAAAGAGCTGCAAGCAAGAATGCTGGATAAGGAATGCTGCTTGGGAATCTGAAAATCATTGAAAATACAAAGGTGTAAATCAACATCTGGGCAAGTGGGTTGAGCAACACCCAAAAGTAGCCAATAATAGACTGTTTGTATCGTGCTTTTATCTCTCTCTGAATTAGCTGTAAGAGTAAGTACTTGTGGGTACGAAATGGTCTGGCAAGGTTTTTTGCAATTTGAAACATGTGATAAATCATTATAGTACAATTTCTTCTGCAGGCACAAGCTACTCTGATATGATAACCGTATAAAAAACTCATAAATCTAAATAAGATGTCGATCAAGACGCAAAAGAATTTATTTTTCTCACTCTTTATTTTCTATATCTTTCTTTTTTTCTTTAGGCTGACAGAGCTAGGACTTGAGTACGATGAAGCTCTGTTTACCAATGCCGCACTTAATTGTAGAGATCCTCAAATGTTTTTACACTATTTTAAGCAAATAAAGGGTATTTGTCTGCCCATTATGGTTATGCCTTATCTTGGTGCAACTCAAGCATATATTAATCGAGTTGTATTTTTTTTATTTGGGCAAAGTATTTTTGTTCTTCGGTCAATTAATTTTTATATGATTGTTGCGTCAATGGGGTTAATTACGTTAGCAATTAAAAAAATTTGGTCAAGTAAGATAGCTATTCTTACAGTCTTACTATTAGCGTTTGATGCACAACTCCTGCTGGTAAGTAGGTATGATCGCTCCCTGTCGACTCCTTTTTTGCTCAAATCAGTTGCTCTATATCTATTCGCAAGTTGGTGGAGAAAACCAAGATGGCAAACTCTTTTTTTATTTGGACTCACAGTAGGTTTTAGTCTGTACAGCAAATTTGACTTTCTTTTTTTGGTCGTAAGTTGTTTGGGCGGTGGCTTTCTAGCTATTTTAAAAGCTCAAGGTTTGCGCGGAAGTATTACTTCTGTGAAAAATAATCTGAAAAATATAATTATTTCTTTAATCAACTTAATGTCGGGATTTATTATTGGTACCTTGCCACTTATATTGTACTTTGCACATGATTATCAAAACTTGATAAAGATTGCACAGGCAATGTCTGATACAGGTGATACAGTTATTATGAAACTTTTTCGAATAACCACTCAGTTCTCAAATGCGCTTCTTTTTAATACGGTTTTTAGATCAGAGTCGTTTTTAGGAATAATTTCATTCGCCCTTTCTGCGATTATTTGTATGTTTGTTTTGCTTGCTGCAATTAGGGCAATTAGAAAATCAAAGTCTAACTACCTATTGTTCGGAGTAGTCAATAAAGTGTACCCCTTTGTCTACACACAAAACCGACTGGTTTAAGATCCATTCCTTTCAGTTGAAATA
>Ga0154921_13_pt1 | contig 124233 bp, 111 predicted proteins | sample RifCSPhighO2_01_FD_105890 | JGI IMG/M metagenome (GOLD analysis project Ga0154921, IMG submission 105890) | Candidatus Pacebacteria bacterium RIFCSPHIGHO2_01_FULL_46_16 | reverse complement strand
TTTGATTTGAAATCATCTCCGATGGATGCATCATCGCGCACGGCAACCTTCGGTGTTTTTACCAACCCACTCTCAATAGCATCGTTGAGTCCAAAGTCGCTCACGATCCAACCGAACAACTGCTCGCCCTGATTATTACTACCAGTCGGCTTAAATGGAGTAGCGGTGAGATCATATGTGCGGAGTAGTCCCCGGGCCCGGTGGAGACGGTCAATACCACTGATCCAGATGGTCGCTTTTTCTTGCTCCTCTTTTTCCTCATCGACAGCTGGACGGTGACAATGGTGCGCTTCGTCGTTGATGACCAAAACATTTGTAGCTCCGCCGAAATCAGGAACCACACGTTGAACAAAAGCCTCATCGCTCTCCGGTCCCTTTTTTACTACCTTAGGTCCGTAGTTTTCATTGACCGGAGCCAGAGTGTGCCAGTTCTCAATAACAATCTTGGCATCTAAAAGTTCCTGCCACATCGAAGACGGCACTATATTAAACTTCTGATAAAAGTTGTCCTCACGTTCTGGTCTCAAGACACGCAGACGATCACGCACGGTAAGACCCGGAGCAATAATCAATATGTTTTTTGAAAATCGTGCATCGCCGTTGTTCGCGATTTTATTCAAAGCCTGCCAGGCAATAAGCATGGACATGACCACGGTCTTGCCGGTTCCAGTTGCCATTTTGAGACATTGTCTCTGCCAGCCCTCATCTTCAATTGGAATGTTGATACCAGTCTTTTCGCTCGAGCTTGCTTCGTTAAGCCAGATAGCTGTCTCAATAGCTTCAAGCTGACACCAGAAAAACGGATACTGACGCTCCGTCGTATCATTCCAGAATTCAAGAAGCTTGCGCGTCGTACCGGTAACATTCGGATATCCCTTTGCTTTCCACTCCAGCACGCGCGGACGGATTTGATTAACCAGTTCTATTGACACAAATTCGCCTTGATCATCCGTACCCCTGCGACCAACACCAGAGAGTTTCCAATACCCCGCCTTGCGTCGACCTTCACGCAATTCAAATTCCTGCTTCTCACGCAAATATGCCCAATGCCGTGTGGGTTCAGCGTATGCGTCGTTGACTATCAGTTTGTCGATGTGTTTCTGGCTCATGTTATTTTTTTATCTTTCTGCTTTTTAGCATCCAAAAGTTTTTTAACCTCACGGTCAAAATCTGAAATGTAATTCTTGTCCTGTTTCAGCTTGAATTTCTCGTATTCTTTGAGAGCAAGTGCTTCTGCTACTTCATGACTTATCGTGCCGGCATTCGTCAAAATTTCATATTCACTAAACTTAAGAAAGGCACTGAGTTTTTTTACCCAATTCCTCATGGTCATTGCATTACCTCGCGCGGCTTGCATCTCGGCATAGTCAAGATACATATTCCCAATACGATTGAGATGTTCCAGTTCTTTTTTGTCCAAATAATTCTTGGCAATCGTCACATCGCTCGGCATAATTTTACCCTGCGGAGATCGCTTCCAGGAGGTTAGCCCCATTTGCTCTTTTTTTCCGTCCACCCTTTCCACAACAATCTCTGCCGCGGTTTTGCCGGTTATCGCGAAATGCAACTTGTTTTGCACGGTCGCAAAAAATTCTTTACTTTCGTACGCCTTGGGTGAATAATCTATCGCTGTGGCGTAAATGTCGGTGATTTTTTGATAGATCCTCCGTTCACTGGTACGAATATCCTTGATCTCCTCGTATAACTCCTCAAAATATCTGGCACTGAAACGAGAGCCATACTTCATGCGATCACTATCTAATGCGTAGCCCTTATGGATATAGCTTTTCAAGATTCCCGTCGCCCATTGGCGAAATTGCGAGCCACGCTCGGAGTTGACGCGATACCCTACGGCGATAACGGCTTCGAGTGAATATAATTTCGTATTTCGTTCAATAGCGCGTCCGCCCTCATCTTGAACTTGTAAGAAATCCTTACAAGTTACGGCTTGGTCAATTTCTCTATCAGCATAGATGTGTTTGAGGTGTTGTGTGATGTTTTGTGGCGTAGTATCAAAGAGCTCCGCCATTTTTTTTTGGGTGAGCCAGATGTTTTCTTCGACATACAGAACCTCAATATTGACCGCGCCATCTGGTGATTGATAAAAAGCGATTTGATTATCGGGTAGTTTTTTCATACGATTATTCCAATTTTTTGATCACAAAGCTTTCAATACCACGATCGTCAATGATTTTTACCGCCACTTTTTTATGCTCACCTGGAACGAACGGCAGAGACTCAACGCCGGTAAAAAGTTCAATCAAATCCTGATCAACCGCGCCGTTCAGAGTTTTGGCAAGTGAACTCCAGTCATGCTTCGGGTCTTTCATCGGAAAGAATATCTGTTCGGGCAGAATGCTTTGCTCGTCATAATCACTGTCGAGCATCCACATGGCAATTCGACGTGTGTCGCCGAAGTCAATCTCTCCGGTTATCGGATTATAGTAATCAAAACCACGGACTATAACCTTGTATGTGCCATCTTTATTTTTCACCACTGCAACATCCGGCTGGCCGATAAGCCAGTAGCTTTGGTTTGATGACCGCTTCTTACGCAGATCAGCAGTGAGGAGATCAACACTCATCTGGGCTTTAAGGATAGTCACACCCGGCCATTTAATCTGGTCAATATCTTTGGCCGCTTCGGGGTCAAATTGGAATGCGGCGAAAATAATGAAGTCCGGCTTTTCAGCAAGCTTGCGTGCTTCGTTCACTGCTTCCTCAACCTGTCGCTGTTCAAGTGCACCATAATCCGGTCCAAAGCTAATGACAGCACTTTTAAGAATCGGAGCAACGTTGACTCCAGACCTTCCATCCGAAAACGATGCTAATCCTTCTATAATTTCGCCCTTTGCGTGTAAAAATCTTGTGCCAGCCATTGGTTCAATGCGGGAGAAATTTATCATCTTACCTCCGGTCGCACGGATACCACTGGTCTTAAGTTCATCACGCCATACGGTCTGGTTAGCCGTCTCGCCGATTCGGGCGATCTCGTCTCCCTGTGTAGCGATCTTCGGCTCTTTGCCATCAAACGGTTTGGTACGCAGACTCGGCAAAGCTTCAATAGTAAAAGGTCCTGTCACGCGGACTTTTGATTTATCTACATGTGGCTGATTTAATAAAGTTTCTTCTTGAGTGGGTTCATCATTAGCTAAAGACTTCAGAGTTACGTGAGGTACAATTTTATATTGGAAACCACTGACTACACCCTCCGTCGGATGTGCTAATTTGTAATAATCAAAATATGCCGTCATTAAACGTTGTTTTGATAGTGCAAGGGCGACGCGTGATGTGTCGCAGGTAATCCATCGGCGCCCCCATTGTTCAGCAACGAAAGCGGTGGTGCCTGAACCACAAGTGGGATCAAGAATCAAATCACCAGGATCAGTCGTCATTAAAATGCAACGCTGTAATATCGACAGAGCAGTTTGAACCACGAATATTTTATCACCTCCAAACTGATTTTGTCCGACTGTATCAGTCCACAAATTAACAAGTGGCGAATACGGAAAATCGTCGTAGTATCTAACGTAACCGATATTATTATCCGTGGCGTCAATGCGTCTCTTTGCGATTAACTTTTCTATACCAGCTTTATTTGTTTTCCAACTACCACGAGAAATTGTAAAAGTCCTTCCGTTGAACTCGATAGGAAATCTGGCACCTTCTCCACCAGATTGGCTGGTAAGATTATCTAAAGAGTAAGTGCGTGATCCCTCTGGTTTTTGATTGTAGACAAATTTAGTTTTATTTTGCTTTTCCCATTCAGCAATCGTCATTCTTGTGCCGTTTGCAAGCTCAATTTTCTTATATCCGGTTGCACCCTCTCCACCATATTCTTTTTCAATATAAATTTTTCTAAATTTCTTTTTCGCAGAATTTTTTGCGTACCAAATTACATAATCGCCGACTGATGGAGGGGAAAGAAGTTCAGACGGAGCACCGGCACCAGTTGTTTTTCGCACGAATAGTTGACTCACGAAATTTTCTTTCCCGAAGACCTCGTCCATTAACTCGCGTACATGGTGAACGTTCTCATCGCTAATCTGAACGAAACAACTACCGGTTTCGTGAAGTAATTCTCTGGCCAATAAAAGACGATCGCGTAGATATGTCAGATAGCTGTGGATGCCAAGCTCCCATGTGTCTCGGAATGCTTTGATAGTTTCGGGTTCTGCTGGGATATCGGCATCGTTGTTGTCTTTGACTTCGCGCTTATTAACGAACGGCTGGAAATTTGAATTGTATTTAATGCCGTAGGGAGGATCGATATAGACCATCTGCACTTCGCCAGCCATACCTTCTTTTTTGAGCAGGCTGTTCATGACGAGCAGTGAGTCACCGGCAATAAGGCGGTTCGCCCAGTCCTGATCATGGCTGTAAAATTCAAAAGCCTTGCCGAGTGGCAATACGTTCTCTTGCGACTCAAAAAGTGAGAGCTGTTGCTGGCGAGATTCGGTTTTCTTTTTCAGAAATGCCCGGATGACACGCGTCGAGTCGATGCGTTCGTGAACATGCAGACTGATATTACGCACATTCACTTCCTGACCCTCTTTTTTTCCGGTCCAGCTCAAGTGAGGGTCGATGTAGGGATCGTGAGCATACTTGGCGTAGCCGTTGAGTTTATCCGTCTGGCTCGAAACCAGACCGACCGGTGGATTGTTCCTGCGCTTCTTGCCGGCATAGGAATATGTCTCGATCTTGACATCTTTTTCTTTTTTAGATGGTTGCTTCGGCATAGATTTACTCCACTAGATCATCAAGTTTTGTTTTTAGGATTATCAAAATTTGATTATGCATGGGAAATATTTTTAATCATTGTACGAAATTTTAGCTGTTCTTTCTTTTCCATTTCATCAATATCGATTCGTAGCTCTTCAATCAATGTAGCAATCCTTGCCGGAGGAACACCGCGAAATTGATTAGTTCTAAAATATAATAAGTCAAATAATGCTTTTGATGGGGAAGCTATAAAAAAATCAAACTCTCCCTTTATCAAAGTGAAATCTGAAAAAAACTTTTTATTGATCGACTGATAACTAAAGTTACCTGCCTTTGTTTGGTAGCCTCTCGTCACTTTTGGTGTGACTGAGGTGATCACATGGATGATTTCCGTAGTTAGATTATAATACTGGAGAGCCGCCCACGAGCTAACATATGACGGCGTGCGGATGACGTTGGCAAGATAAAATGAGTGTGAGATTTCATTTTTGTTTTTGTCAAAAAAATCTGCCGTGACATATAATCCATTTTTGAGTCGGTATATCTCTTTATATTTCAAGAAACGACTAATATAGGTATCAATGGTAGAGTCTGTAAGTGACAACTGCTCGCCGAGTTGGTGTACAGCGATCTTACCGAAATGAGGGAGAGACTTTAGCTGCTCTAAAAGGTTTTTCTTGCTTTTCATAACTATGACAGTAGTGTATCATATGTGAAATACAGAAGCAATAGAACCATGCACATTATTTCCATCATTGGTCCGACTGGAGTAGGGAAAACAGCCGTGGCGTTGGCGTTGGCAACACAACTGATTCAGCACAAAGAAATTGTTGGCGTCGATATCATTTCCGCCGATTCCCGCCAGGTTTACAAGGATATTCCTATTTTGAGCGGCGCCGATGTACCCGATGGATTTTTGCCAGTTTCGAGCAGTGCGTATCAGCAGCAGTTTTTTGTCAAAGAGCAAATCCGCTTACACGGCGTGGGTATTCTGGCTGCGCAGGATTCGTGGTCGCTCGGGCAGTTTCAGTCGCTTTTCCACGAGGTTTATGCGCAGGCAGTACAGCAGCATCGGGCCGTCATTGTTGTCGGTGGGACGACCCTGTATCACAAACAATTGTTGCAGACCGATGCGCGACTCCATGTACTGCCGAATGCCGAACTGCGAGCGAAACTCGCCACCCTTTCGCTAGCAGCTCTGCAGGCAAGATTGAGTGCTCTCAATTTCAAGTACTGGCAAACAATGAATAACTCAGATCGAGCCAATCCCCGTCGCCTCGTTCGCGCCATAGAACAAACAGTAGCGGCAATGCAGGCAGCGCCAGAAGTCAAAGGTTTGGCTAAAAAATCGACACCAAAGCAGATTTTCTTGTTCGTTACGACACCCAGTGCCGTGTTGCACGAACGAATTGCCGCCAGAGTACAGCAGCGATTTGCTGGCGGTGTAGTGGCAGAGGTACAGCGAGTTTTACAATTGGCAAGCGTCAGTGAGCAGTTGACGAGTGCGTGTGGTTTTGTAGAAATCGAGCAGTACTTGAACAAAAAATTGCCTGTTGATGAGTGCATCGCACAGTGGTTGGCGCGAGAAATCAGGTATACAAAAGCTCAATACAAGTGGCAGTCACAGTTTGCTGATGCCTTACAACTACGGACAGAGACAGCTACTTGGCGCGACGATTTACTAATGCTTTTGCAATCAGTATACTAAACACAACATGCTCAAGCTGTTCTCTCGTAATACACAAGTGACGTTGGCACCGACCAATGTGTTGCAAGTTGTGGCGATATTACTTGGGTTCTACTTCTTGTTTCAAATCCGCAGCATTTTGATGTTAGTTTTCTTGGCGTTTATTCTCATGGTGGCACTCAACCCGGTGGCAAAACGATTGCAGCGGTTGCTGCGTTTGACCCGTACCCTGAGCATAGTTGGGGCGTATGTCTTACTCATAACAGTACTGTTACTCCTCATCGGCTTACTCCTGCCGCCTCTGATTGGGCAACTCTATGCTTTGCTACGGACCATCAACATACCGCTACTCCAAGAATACCTGGTCAAAGCCAATTTTTCCTGGACCGCTGCAGACCTATCCAATCTTGCGAATCAGATTGGTACCTCTGTTACGTCAGTTCTGAGTGTGGTGCTCTCAACCTTTGCCGGCATTTTTACCGTGTTTACCTTGTTTGTGTTGTCATTCTTTATGCTTGTGGAGCGGTCAGTGTTGCACAGAAAAATTGCCTGGTTTACCAAAGATGCCAAAGATTTTGCTCTGGCTGAGCAGTTTTTAGACTTGCTCGAATCCCAGCTGGGGGGTTGGGTGCGTGGTGAAGCCTTGTTGATGTTGAGTATCGCGGTACTGACGTACATTGGACTCACGATCATTGGGGTTCCTTACGCACTGCCACTAGCTATCTTGGCTGGGTTGCTGGAAATTTTGCCCAACATTGGTCCGACCATCGCCGCTATACCGGCAATCGCAATCGGTTACATTACTGGTGGTCCGGTGATTGCAGGCGTAGTGCTTTTGCTGTCAATCGTCGTGCAGCAACTAGAGAATAGTGTTTTGGTGCCAAAAATCATGCGAGAAAATGCCAATGTTAATCCACTCATTTCGATTGTCGCTATTCTCACTGGTTTTCAACTCGCTGGCGTTATGGGTGCATTATTAGCGATTCCTTCGTATATCACTATTCGTGCTGTCTATAGCGTTTTCTTTCGCCCTTAAATAAGTTATACTGTGCCTGCTGTGCGACCGCACGATGGCTCATGAGGGTTTCGACCTGTTCATGAGAGGAAAGTCCGGACAGCTGAGTACAGGGTGCCCTGTGAAAACAGGGGCAAAGCCGCCTTGGGCGGCTTTGACAGTTAGAGCAACAGAGACGAGTCTTTGGCTTGCCAAAGAGTGAAACGGGCAATCCTCCCCGCTGCAACCACCGACTTTCACCACAATGGATGTACTCCCTTTCTTGGTGATGCTGCCGTGGGCCACTAGATAGATCATCGTTAAAACAGAATCCGGCTTACGAGTCGCACAGCATTTCTTGAGAATTTCGGTATAATGATGGCAAGGAGGGGACACTATGTACGAATCAGCCTGGAGTTTTGCTTCACAATCAGTATCTGATGTGGCAGTATTCTTTCCCCGTCTCCTCGGAGCACTCTTAATTTTCGTGATTGGGGCGGCCATTGCCAGTTGGGTACGCAAATTTTTTGTCAAAATACTCGAAAAAGTCCGCGTTTCCTCTATGCTCAAAAATACGCCCGTGGAGCACTTTTTGAAGAATGCCGAGCTTGGTCATCGCATTGAAGATGTGATTGGAAGTGTTTTCTATTGGCTCGTGATGCTGGTGATTGCGCAAACCTCCGCCAGCGTGCTTGGGCTTGAGTCGCTCTCTGTTTTGCTTGATCGCGTGCTTGGCTATCTGCCCAGTGTCATTTCTGCGATTTTGGTTTTGTTCATTGGAGTTTTACTGGCGGGACTAGTCGAAGGGTTGCTCAAAGGTACGCTGAAAAGCGTTGACGCAAAAAGTGCCCGGGCGTTGGGTAAAGTGGGGAGTTACTTGGTGGTGACCATTGCCATAATGATCGCCATTTCGGAGCTTGGTATTGCTAAAGAGTTTATATTTGTGCTGTTTGTTGGTTTTGTGGCGATGCTTTCACTCGGGTTTGGCTTGGCACTGGGTTTGGGTGGAAAAAATTTGGTCGGCAAGCTGCTTGAGCGATGGTATGACGATATTTCTGACTCGCGCTAGTACTTTGCAATGACAATAATTCAAAGCCTCATCCTCGGCATAGTCCAAGGTATCACCGAGTTTCTGCCCGTTTCCAGCTCTGGGCATTTGGTGATTTTTGAGGCACTGCTTGGGATGCAGCAAACGGGAATTTTCTTTGAGGTTTTGCTCCATACAGCCACCCTTGGTGCGGTGGTGGTATTTTTTTTCCCTGTCCTACGAAAGTTAACAGTAGCCAAAGTGACCTTGCTCATACTTGGTACGCTGCCCGCAGCAGTGATAGGCATTCTGTTCAAATCAACCATCGAGTCACTGTTTGATTCAGTGGCACTCGTGGCACTCGGGCTCTTAGTCACGGCGGGAATCAACCTGGGCATTGCCTATTATCTTCGCAGAGAACAGGATGCCCCCATAACTTGGAAACGAGCACTGTTGATTGGTGCCCTGCAGGCAATTGCGATTACTCCAGGTATCTCTCGATCTGGGAGTACCATTTTTGCTGGTTTGCAGTCTGGTTTGTCTCGTCAGCAGGCATTTGAGTTTTCGTTTCTGCTGTCTATTCCAGCTATTGGTGGTGCAATGTTATTAGAAGTGATTACCGTCGGGCAGGCAGGTATGGTGCCGCCGCCGCTTGCGTCGATGATGATTGGCTTTTTAGCCGCGTTTTTCACTGGTTTAGCGAGTTTAGTGCTGTTAAAAAAATTATTAGTGACCGATCGATTTTCGCTGTTTAGCTGGTACACAGCCGGTTTAGCGGTAGTGGCACTAGGGTTTGAATTGATCCGCACTTACCGAGGTTGAGCTAGGTGTAGCACTACCAAGCAGGTTTGGTCAGCGTAGACTGCGTAGTAGTCACATTCGACGGCAATGCCCATATCTTGATATTCTGGCTCGAGGAGTTGTTCGTTATGCGTTTGGCTTGCTTGCCAACCAGAAAAAGTTTGCCAGCTGCTGGTGACGCCAAAAGCCAGATTCTCGCCTGCTCTGGCATACTGATACCCTGCCTGACCAAAAAAACGCCAAGGCGGCGAGTTGTCGGTATCGCCATGTCGCCAGTACTTCTTGGCTACCATGTCAGCCAGTTTTTGGCGAGCACTGCGTTCTAGTGCGGTATGCGCAGTGAGCGGGGTGAGGCGGTGGTCTCGGCGATACCCGTTGATGAGTCCGTAGAGCTTGTCTGCGTTGGGGAGCGCACTGTCACTGGCCTGTGTTGTGGTCGCACCCAAGATTGGTTTGGTTTCGGCATTTTGCGTGTTATTGTCTATTGGCTGCTGGGGAGTGTTGGTTGGTAGTGTTTTGAGGAACCAAAGTCCAGTCACAGTCAAGAAGATGACGATACTCAGGAGAACGCCGGTGGCAGAATGAGACATGACTTGAGTGTAGCACGGCTAGTGACTTCGCTCTGGTCGATACTGGAGCGCTTCGGTAATATGCTCAGTTGTGATACGCGGTTGGCTGGCTAGATCAGCAATTGTCTGGGCCACCTTCATGACTTTAAAGTAGCCGCGGGCAGAGAGACCAAGCTTCTCACTGGCCAAAATCAATACCTCACTCGCCGCTGGTTCGATGAGGCAAAATTTTTTTGTGTTGGTGCCGTCGAGTTCGCCGTTGGTGTGAAATTTGCTTTGGGAGAGTCGTGTTTGCTGGTGCTGTCGAGCGATGATGATTCTTTGGCTAATCGCACTGGACAACTCGCTTGCTTGATTGGTGAGCGCAAGTTGCCGGTGAGTAACAGAGCCAACCCGCACATGCAAATCAATACGATCAAGGAGTGGTCCAGACAGTTTATTATTGTACCGCTGGCGCTCCCGGACGCTACAACGACAGGGCTTATCGCTCCCCCAGTAGCCGCACTGACACGGATTGGAGGCAGCGATGAGCATGCAGTTAGCCGGATAATGCGTGGTGCCGGTGGAACGGGTAATCGTGACGAGTTTTGTCTCCAGTGGTTGGCGCAAGGCTTCGAGAGCAGAGCGAGAAAATTCGGGGAACTCGTCGAGGAACAATACGCCCTCGTGGGCGAACGAGATTTCTCCGGGGAGTAGTTGGGCGCTGCCTCCGGTCAATCCGACTGCGGTCGTGGTGTGGTGTGGCGCGCGAAATGGCCTGGTGGTGATGACGCCAGCTTGCGTCGTTAGGCCGGCGACCGAGTGAATCATAGTAACCGAGATAACCTCAGAAATGGAGAGCGGTGGCAAGATGCTCACGGCGGCTTGTGCCAGCAGACTTTTGCCAGCTCCGGGTGGACCAACTAGGTGAATATTATGATTACCAGCTACGGCGATCTCGAGTGCGCGTTTGGCAGCGACTTGACCAATGATGGTGGCAAAGTCTGCCTCCCCGGTTGATTGGACGATGCGCAGCGGCTGGGGCTGGTGTGGGGTGAGCTGCTCGATCTGGCCGCCGACGGCGAGCAGTTGGCGCAAGTTATTGAGAGGTCGTAAGGTGACTGAGGTAAGAAAGCCAACTTCCGGCAAATTGGCTGCGGGGAGCAGTACTTCGGTCAGGTCAAACTCACGGGCCGCCAGGACGAGCGGTAAACAGCCACGCACTGGTTTGAGCTCTCCGTCGAGCGATAGCTCACCAATGAGCAAACAATTGTTCGGTAATGGCGCTATCTCACCATAGAGTTGGAGGAGTCCGGCTGCGATAGCGAGCTCGAGGGTACTGCCGGTTTTTTGAATATCAGCCGGAGCGAGATTAACCACCGTGCGTCGGGCTTTGATTTTTACACCACAATTGAGGAGTGCCGCCGTAATGCGTTCCTTGGCTTCATCGACCGCTTTACTGGCTAAACCAATGATAATAAATTGCGGGGTGCCTTGGATAGTATCGACTTCTACTTCAATTAGTTGCGGCTTGAGACCGGTGAGAGTAGCACTGAGTACGCGAGTGAGCACGCAAGTAGCCTGCCTGTTCTTGCTTACACCAGTTGTAGGATCAGACGCGAGCTACTTGCTCGATCAGACGATTGCAGTAGCCAAATTCATTGTCGTACCAGCTGATTATCTTAACCAAGTTGCCCCCGATAACATTGGTCAGCGAGAGGTCGACAATTGACGATTCTCGTCGTCCCTTGATGTCAGAGGAAACGAGCGGTTCATTGGTGACGGCTAAGATACCCTGCCAGCGATTTTCTGATGCTGCAGCCGTTAAAATTGTGTTTACTTCTTCAACTGTCGTTGCGCGTTTGGTAATAAACACCATATCAGACAGCGAACCAGTGGCAGTGGGTACGCGGATGGCAATGCCGTCGAATAAACCCTTTAGTTCTGGGATGACTTCGGTTGTGGCAATTGCTGCGCCAGTCGATGTTGGCACGATATTTTCGGCGGCACTCCGTGCTCGGCGTAGATCGCTATGGGAGTTGTCTTGCAGGTTTTGGTCATCGGTATAGGCATGAATGGTGGTCAGACTAGCTTTCTCTACTCCGAGGGCGCTGGTAATAATTTGGGCGACTGGGGCGACGCAGTTGGTCGTGCACGATGCATTGGATTCGACGGTTGCCGCAGGATCATAGGTATTGACGCCGATGACTGAGGTATCGACACCGTCACCTTTGCCAGGTGCAGAGATGAGCACTTCTTTGGCACCACCTTGAAAGTGTAGGGCAGCTTTTTCTTTTGAAACAAAAATACCGGTCGACTCAATCACGACTGCTACCCCGTGTGCACCCCAAGGAATTTTGGCCGGATCGCGTTGCGCAGTCACGGTGATACTACGATCACCAATCGTCAGTGTGCCTAATACCGAGTTCTCGTCGCTCACATCGCGCTTTGATTGGCTACGATTGACCGTTATCGGTTCTGCGAATGGACCATAGTTGGTATCGTACTTGAGCAAGTGAGCCCAGTCTGCAATTTCCATCGAGCCAGAAGTGTTGATAACTTTCAGATCAAGCGTGTCTCTGTGATACAGCCACCAAACGCGAAATGACGTTCGCCCAATCCGACCAAAGCCATTAATACCAAATTGTCGTTTTGCTGTCATAATTTCCTTTACTCCGCAAATGTTGTTGCAACTTCGTTACTTACAAATGTGCCGATATCTTCACCATCGACTGCTTTCTGCAGATTATTTTGCTTGAAGAGTTCAAATACCATAATTGGCATATTATTTTCTTTGGCCATGGCCAAGGCTGCCGTATCCATTACCTCAATACCATCGCGTTGTAAGGCATCGATAAAGGTCAAAGTTTTGAAGCGCTTTGCTTGGGGAAATTTTTGTGGATCTTGGTCATAAATGCCATCAACTTTGGTGGCTTTCATGAGCACATCACACTTGAGCTCAAGCGCATGGAGTGAAGCCCCCGTGTCTGTAGTGACATAGGGTACGCCAGTGCCAGCCGCCAAAATAACTACCCGACCTTTTTCCATGTGGCGAATAGCGCGGCGGCGGATAAAACTTTCGGCGACTGCGGGCATTTGCAGCGCTGACTGCACACGACTGGGAACACCGGCTTTCTCGAGTGCGTCCTGCAGCGCCAAGGCATTCATGACGGTTGCGAGCATGCCCATGTAGTCAGCTGTGGCGCGATCAATACCATTTTTTGACCCAGAAATGCCGCGAAAAATATTGCCACCACCCATAACCAAGGCGACTTGCACGTGTTTGATGTAGACTTGCTTAATTTGTTCGGCGACCGATGCTGCTGCTTGTGGGTCAATCCCATACTCTCGCTCCCCCATGAGAGATTCTCCCCCCACTTTGAGCATAATGCGGTGAAAACGTGTTGCAGACATACTAACCCTCTCTAAACTATGTTACCTTGTTACTTTGGCTTTCAGACGAAGCAACTTCCAGCGGAGTGAGTCGCCAATCTGATATATTTTATACCACATTGAATCGGCAATCAGGTCATAGGTTCCCACAAACTCCATGAGTGTCCCGCCATAACCTTTCTTAAATCGATGAAAACCAAACCAAGGATGCTTAGGATTAGGATCTGGACCGAGTGAACCCCAGAGGTCAAAAGTGGTACAGCCAGCGAGCTTACCAAAGCGAATCATTTCCCAGAGCATGAGGTTGCTGGCCATCACCTCACGGTGCAGGTCGCGCGAGGCGCCATAGGGATAGTACAGAACATGATTGAAGACGAACATCAGCCATGAAGCAAGTGTTTTGCCTGCGTATCGAGCGACGAAAATGCGCAGCATCCCAGAAGCGTGTAGTTCTTGCCACATGGTGCGAAAGTACTCTGGAGAGTGGGCGTAAAAACCCTGCCGTTTGGTGGTTTCGGCGAGGATTGCCAGGTGTTCTTCGAGACCTGCTTTGGTTGTATTTTCCTCAACTGTCACGCCTTTTTTGGCTGCGAGCGCAACATTGTAGCGAGTCTTTGACTGGAGATTGGCAAAGAGCTCCTCTTCGGTTTTAGTGAGGTCAATGTGAAACGTGTACTTGGTAAAGAGCGGTTTGCCCGGGACTGCGCCATGGTCTTCGAGAAATGTGCCGATGGTGCTGTGGGCACTTTTTGCTGCAATTGGCTGGGCGATGTTTGGTTCAAGCTTGATGGCAACGGCGTTGTGTTCTTTGGCCAGCTGTTTGAGCGTGCTCATTTGCTCTTCGTCTGGCAGATAGCCTTTGGGTAAATAGCCCATGGTCCGTTCGATGATGGGAATGCGGTGGAAGGTAACTTGAAAGGCACGAACTAATTGGCCATTCTCAAATACTCCAACACGCTCTATCTGGACGCCAGTTTTTTTGCGAAACTCCCCCCACTCCCAAGATTGCAGTGGATGGGTGACGACGCTGTTGTAGAGTGTTCGTTCTTCCTCTCGGAGTTTGCGTAGGAGCATATAGGGTTATTATGCCAGGGGTTGCGGGAGAAAGGAAGTCTAGAGTACAGTTTAGTATTGAGCTGGAGGACTCTTTAGACTTGTGATCAGTTTTTCTATACCCTTCTAACTATCAATAAAAGCATCAACGCTGATTTTACCACTGAGCATATCCTCGATCATCTCTTCATCGACCACCAGCGTGCGTTGACCGGAAAGTGAAATGGTTCGCCGCGCTCCGTACGAGTCAACTCCTCCATCCTCAATTTTCTCGAGTAAATCTTGGTCAATATCAGCCAGAAAACGACTCGGCATGCGGTTGCTGCGCACGCCATACTGATACCGACTACGGGCGCACGACAGGAATAACCGATCCTTGGCTCTGGTCATACCGACATAGCACAGTCGCCGCTCCTCTTCGAGTTCCTCCAGATTAAAAATTGAGCGCGAGTGTGGCAAGAGCTCCTCTTCGAGTCCGGCGAGAAAAACCACCGCAAACTCCAGGCCTTTGGCGGCGTGCAAGCTCATGAGACTGACCGAGTTGGTCTCCCCTGCCGGATCGCCATCAGCAAGTTGTTTGTCTTGCACCAAAGCAATATTTTCTAGAAATTGTGTCACGGATTGAAATTGGCTAGCAACGGCGACGAGCTCCTCGATATTTTCTAGCCGCGTGCGATCTTCTTCCAGTTCTGGTTTATATTTACCGAGGTAGGCGGTCACCTTGAGGATGCGCTGGAGAAATTCTTGCGGCACTGCTTGGCTGAGTTTGGTCAACTCACCCCGCGCTGCTTCGAGGGCTACCACTCGGCGTTTGCCCAATTTTTGCACGCGAATTTGACTCACTTCGTCGAGTGGATTGACAATTACCCGAGCATAGGCCAGCAGGTCTTTGATTTCTTTGCGCTCATAAAATTTGACCCCGCCAACTAGATGGTACGGGATGCCAGCGCGCAGCAGGGCTTCTTCAAACAAGCGTGACTGGGCATTGGTGCGATAGAGTACCGCCAACTCGTTGGCAGGATAGATGCGCAGTTGTTCGCGCATGGACTGGATGATATAGGCGGCTTCACTTTCTCCTGACTCGGCCGAGAGTGACACGATCTTATCTGGACTTGATTTTTCGCTCCAGAGCGAAAGGATGGGGTGCTGGGTGTTTTTGGCGATCACGGCAGTCGCCGCGTCGAGAATGCTTTGGGGGGAGCGATAATTTTGTTCCAGCCGATACTCTTTGAGCTCGGGATAATCAGTTTTTAGTGCCAACATATTACGATAATCTGCGCCGCGCCAGGAATAAATACTTTGGGAGAAGTCGCCCACGACAAACAGGTTGTCTTGTGGCGCAGCCAAAAGCTTAGTGAGTACGTACTGCGCCGTGTTCGTATCTTGGTACTCGTCGATCAGGACGTGGGAGATCTGCCGCTGCCAGTGTTCGCGCGTCGGCTGATCCTTGCGTAGTAGCTCAACTGTTCGCATGAGCAAGTCGTCGAAGTCGAGTGCCTGGGCAGCTTGCAGCTTTTTGACGTAGAGGGCGTAAACTTTGGCCGCAAATTTTTGAAAGTGACTAGTGGCGGTTTGCTCATACTCTGCGGGAGTGAGCAGCTCGTTTTTACAGCGAGAAATTACGGCGTGAACAGCTTTTGGTGCGTACTCTTGTACATCAAAGTGCTGTGCCATATAAATCTGCTTAAGCGCGGCGAGTTGGTCATCGGTGTCGTAAATCGTAAACGAGGGAGAAATGCCAATATTCCCCCCACTTTGGCGCAATAGTTTAGCACAGACGCTGTGGAAGGTACCGCACAGTGGGAGTTGTTGGGTGGTTTGTTGGCGAACCCTGAGTTTAATTTCTTGGGCTGCTTTATTGGTAAATGTTACGAGCAAGATATTGGCTGGTTGAACGACGGCATGCTCAAGCAACCACGCAACGCGAGCTGTTAGCACGGTCGTTTTTCCCGAGCCAGCACCCGCCAAGACCATCGCCGGGCCGCTGCCATGCTGAATGGCTTGCTGTTGGGCAGGGTTGAGCGCGCGCGTTGGCATGGTGCTCATCCTAGCACACGACTTTGTTCGGGTGATATAGTGTCACTACGGTATGAAACGCTACGTAGTTGCTAATTGGAAATCGAACAAAACAGTCGCTGGAGCTGCGGCGTGGTTTGTTGAATTTGGTACATCGCCACAGGTTCATGATTTGGAGATTATTATTGCGCCAGCGTTTCCATTGTTATTACCGGTTGGGCAGGAATTGGCGAAAACTACTCTCTCGGCTTCGTTAGCTGCGCAAGACACGAGTCCATTTCCGTTGGGGTCATATACTGGCGCGGTTGCGGCGCAACAGCTTTTGGATCTTGGTGTTCGTTACTGCCTCGTTGGTCACTCCGAACGGCGCGAGTACTTCCATGAAACCGATGCCGATATCGCCAAAAAAATCACCGAGTTGCTCAGTCTCGACCTGACACCAATTCTTTGTCTCGATGAGCCATATATCGAAAGTCAGGCGCGCTGGTTGTCGAATGAGCAACGTCAGGCAGTGCTGGTGGCCTATGAACCGAGGTCGGTCATTGGACTGGGTCAGCCGGTTTCGGTGGAACAAGTCAAGCGAGTGATTGGTATGGTGAAGCAATACTTTCCCAGTGCCCCAATTTTGTACGGTGGTAGTATCGATGAACGCAACTGTAGCGAATTTCTACTCGTTACCAATGGTGTTTTAGTTGGTTCCGCCTCACTCGAGGGCAAGCGATTTGCTCAGATTGTTGCGGCTTGTGCTGGTCACTGAACGGCGAACACAGTGCGCGAAGCTGTTTGCAGCACGATGGGAAAATTTTGGTAAAAGAAGCCATTGTTTACCACAAACTGCTGTTGTTCTTCGTTGCCGATCACCACATACGATACATGGTATTTCTTGAGTAACTCAAGTGCATTTGGATCGCCAGCATATATCTTTTGCACTGCTGCCTCTGTCTTTTGATACGGAATACCGTGGGTCCAGAGCCAACCACGATAACCCAGCACGGTCGATCTACCAGCCAGCAGGGGAATAGGGTGGTTGTGGTTGTCGGCGGTGAGGAAAATTGCCGCACTCTCAGTCTTGGCTTGCACCTGCGCGGCAAAGGTCAAATCATCGTTTGAGGTTATCTGCCAAGATTGCTGATTTTCTCGGATGACAGAGAGTGTGCCGGTAATTGTCAAGACTAGAAAACAGGTCGCAGCAAGGATTCGTGAGCGATGAGCCAGTTTAAGCAAAATGACGGTAGTAAAAAATGCAGTAAAGAGATGCAAATAGAAAAATAATTTTATGTTGTCGTAAACATGCGGCTGTAAACTAATCAGGTTGCCAATAAAAAAGACACCGACGAGTGGTGGTAGTAGCTGATGCAACACGGTTCGTTGCTTGGTTTTCCAGAAAAGTAACAGGTTGCCAAAGACGACAAAGACCAATTCAAGTCCCAGGTTTTTGAGCCAAAAAAGAATAAGAGATTCTTTGGGCTCCATCCAACCTTGCATGAGCGTGACAAACTGGGAGCCGTGTTGACCAATGCCCATCCACCAGAGTTGTGCCACGCCTAAAAGTACTGCTGGTGTCAGGACAAGCAAGCTCTGCCGGGTTGAGAATATTTTTTTTCCACGCTGGATGATTACGAGCCAAATGAGGCAACCAAGCAACATAAGGTATGTATGGACGTGGATCAGTGGCGTCAGACCAATCAATAAGCTGCTCAAGCAGAAAACACGCCAGCTACGACTTGCTGTTTGCCAGAGAAACAAAACTACGAGAAAAATTGCCAAACCCAAAACGATACCTCGTTGGGGCAACAGTAGGTCGGTTATTACATTCGAAAAGTGAATGCCACGATCCGCGATGTGGGCGTAGTTATATGGCTGATGCTGCACAAAAGTAAGCAGTGATTGTTTGCTGGCTAAAAAATCTTGGACAAAGTACCAAACACCCAAGCCGCCGTTGCAGAAAAACAGACTGCTGGCAATCCAAACCCCGCGTACGCTCCTGGTCAGCCGGTAGACGATCCGGTAGAAAAGTACCAAGCTAGCCACGAGTAAGCTCAAGCTGGTGTACGTCAAAGCGTGCTGGATTGAGAGACCATGGCGGACCAATTGGGCAGTATAAAAGTCAAAAAGAAAGGGGTAGCGTGTTTCTTGCTGGGCATAGATGGGCGAAGTTAAGTCGAGCACTGGCTGGGTAGAAAATTTGCTGACGAAACTGGTGTGCAGTGCCAAATCTCCCCAAGTTGCTCCACCCGAATACCAACCAGCGGCTTTTTTCTCGAGCATTCTTGTTTGCAGCAAACCAGCAAAAAGCGCACCCCAAGCCAAAACAAAAATTACTTGCTGGTAATTCGGCTGGGTGAAGCGGGTCGAGTTTATTTTTCGCCGTGCGACCAGCAGCAGTACTCCACCACAGATGACGACCGTCAGCCAAAAACTGACTTGATAGCCCAAAAATGCTGCCCCAAACAGGAGCAGCCAGCTTACCAGCGTGGTGCCGACGATACCGACTAACGCCACCCACTCAATTTTGGACATCGGCAAATGTGCTACTCACCCAGCCCTCTTTTTGCTCAAAGAGAATTTTGTACCAACCACCCAGCGACTCTCCCAGGTACGGGTAGTTCGTGCCACTGGGTGCAAAACCAAGGGTACCGCTTTCTGTGTTGGGATTGGTTCGCACGCGCAGTGACTCAACACCGCTGTTGAAAAAATTGGTGGGTTTGATGAAAACCTTTTTTTGTGTGCTGGTCGAGCTGGTTGCGACTGGTTGAGCTATTGCGCTTGGTGGTGTCGACTGTTCTATTGGTGCAACCTCTTGAGTATCTGGGACCAGGTTGGCTTCATCGGCACCTGCCAATTTTGCCAGTTTTGCCCGCACTTGTACCCGATAGCCAGCCACAACATTGAGGGTATGTTTTTGTGTTTCGTAGGAAGGCAGGGTTATTTCGAACGTATGTTGCCCGTGAGAGAGATTGGGAAAGGTTGTTGGGGAAAACTCTTTCTCTAGTTCATCAAAGGCGATGATGGTGCCGTCGGGAACGGTAATAAACGCGACTTCGGCTTGTTTTTTGTTTTTTAACGGTTCCATTTCGTAGACGACTCCCCCGCTGAGTTCTGGGGTACGCTCTGGTTTCCAGGTTACTACGGTGAGTAAGCCAGATCGGAGCGAAACGCTTGTTTCATATGGAGTGAGGTCGGGATCATCTGGTTCAATGCGCAGTGAGTAGTTGCCTGGCTTGAGATTTTTCTCGATGAAGGGTGTTTTTTCGAGATACTGGCCATCGAGGAAGACCGAGCTTGGTTTGTCATTGGTGATGATTTGTAGGCCACCTGTGGCTTGTCGATCAAGCAGTGAGCAGCCGCTGAGCAAAGTGGATACGAGTAGCACAAACAGCAGCCGTTTCATCTTGTCACTAGTGTATCACCCCTGAGCTTTGTCTTATCGCAGCGCGTGCTGCAAAGCTTCTTGTATGGTTGCCACAGGAATGAAGGTAATGGCATCACGTACTGTCTGGGGTATATCGACCAAATCACGCTCGTTATCTTTTGGAATCAAAATTTTGGTGCAACCAGCTCGGTGGGCCGCGATACTCTTCTCTTTGAGTCCGCCGATGCGCATCACCCGACCACGCAGAGAGATTTCGCCGGTCATCGCCACCTCTTTGCGAATGGGTTTATTCGTAAAGGCCGACACCATGGCAGTGGCAATGGTGACTCCAGCCGAGGGTCCATCTTTGGGTACGGCACCCTCTGGCACATGGACGTGTACGTTGGTCGTGTTGAGTTGTTTGCCTGAGATTTTGAAATCCTTGGCATGGGCTTTGACATAGGTCAGGGCGGCTTGGGCGGATTCTTTCATGACTTCACCCAGTTTCCCGGTCAGTTGCACAGTTCCCTTGCCAGGTGTCAGCGCAACTTCGATAAACAGTACGTCGCCCCCGACGCTGGTCCAGGCTAATCCAGTCGCAACTCCAATGGTATCTTCGAGTTCGGCGAGTGTTTCGTCGTACTCGGCGGGACCGAGAAACTCAGCGAGCAATTTTCCCGTGACGGTAAAACTGCGACTGGCAGCATAGTTTTTTGCCAATCGCACCCGAGCGACCTTGCGAGCAACAGTACTCAAGGTTCGTTCGAGCTCGCGTACCCCTGCTTCTCGAGTATACCGGGAGATAATCGTTTGAATAATTTTGTCATGCAGCGTCAACACACACTTGCTGAGGCCATTGGCTGTTAGCACCTTTGTCAGCAAGTGTCGTTTGGCAATTTGAAATTTTTCTTCCTGGGTGTACCCAGAGTAGCGGATTACTTCTAGCCGGTCTCGTAAGGCTGGCGGAATGGTATCGAGGGTATTGGCAGTGGTGATAAAAATCACCTGAGAAAGATCAAAGGGAAAGTCGATGTAGTGGTCTTCAAACGTGTTATTTTGTTCTGGATCGAGTGCTTCGAGAAGGGCGGCCGACGGGTCACCCCGAAAGTCGGCACCGAGCTTATCTACTTCATCGAGCATGATGACGGGATTGCTGGTGTTTGCCTGCTTGATGCTCGACATAATTCTACCCGGCAAGGCACCCACATAGGTTCGTCGGTGCCCGCGAATCTCGGCCTCGTCGCGGACTCCACCCAGCGAGGCTTTGACAAATTTTCGTCCCAAGCTTTCGGCGATCGAGCGACCAATGCTGGTTTTGCCTACACCAGGAGGACCGACAAAACAAAGAATTGTGGGCAACTTGGCGTTTTTGGTTTTGGCCGCGGCTTGCTTGAGGGTTAAAACCGCAATGTACTCAAGAATACGATCTTTAACCTTCTCCAAACCATAGTGTTGTTTATTGAGAATCTTTTCCGCTTTGGTCAGATCAGGACTGCTTTTGGAGTACTTGCCCCAAGGTAGCTCAAAAATCGTATCAAGCCAGGTGCGAACGTACCCTGCCTCTGGATTATTGGGCGACATTTGACGCAGGCGACGGATTTCTTTGGTCAGCCGAACTTTAATGTCTTTGCTTGCCCGTAATCTTTTGAGTTTTGCTTCGTAGTCCAAGACAATTTCTTCTTCGTCTTCGAGCTCACCCAACTCTTTTTGAATCGTTCGCAGCCGTTCTCGCAATACATTCTCGCGCATATGTTTGTCAAAATTTGCTTGGGTTTTGTGGACCACGTCCTTTTCGATTTCCATGACCCGCATCTCTTGAGCCAGGTGGTTGATCACCAGCTTCATGCGTTCTTTTACCGCAACAGTTTGCAGAATTTGCTGTTTTTGTTCGGTCGAGATGTTGAGGGTGCTGGCAATTTGGTCAACTAGTTCCCCATTGGTAACGCCCGCCATAAGCTTCATAAAATTCAAAAACTCGACGGGCTTGCCCATGTGGACTGCTTTGCGGAACTCTTTTTGTAGGTGGGAGACAAGGGCTTGTAGCTCAGCGTCTTTTTCCTCGATATCTGGCAAGCGTAGAGCAGTCACCATCATGTGGGGCTGCAACTGCTGAAATGACACGATCTGTACGCGAGCAATTCCGCGGACAAGGGCGTTGATACTCTCGCCACCGTCCAAGGTTTTCTCGATGACTGCAAGCGTGCCAGTTTGGTAGAGATCTGCTGGTGTAAATGAGTTTTTTTGCGGATTTTTTTGTGTCAAAAGCACCACGTGTTTTACCCCTATGCCCGCCGCTTTAATCGCGCGGCGAGACAAAGCACGACCAAAAGTCAGCACAGATTCAGTTCCGGGGAACAGCACGCCTTCGCGGATGGGAATAGCGGGTAGCACGATTGGTGTTTGCTCCGGAGGCGCCAGACGCTTCTCTGTCGAGGAAATACCCGGGATTCTTGGTGGAGTTGGTTCAATTGTATCGGCCATGAATTAGCATTCTATTAGTTTGACTGCTAAAAAGCAAGTCGTGCAAAAGGCTATACCGTTAAAATCTTTTGATGATTACATCTACCAAGCGATTCAGAAACTTTGGAAAGTCATGTACCCTAACTACATCCCGGTAATTTTTTAGAACCACACCCTGAATAATCTGTTTGACTGATTTGATAAATTCTTCTCGTTTTGAACTATCTTGCCAATCTTTATCTAGTAGCCCTGTTAGGCGTGAAGATATATCATGAGAGAGGTTAATTAAATCCGGTTGGTTCGGCTTTTCTACATAATCTCTGGCGATTAAATACAGTCCATATTCCCGCATATTTAGTCCCAGTCTTGCCGCTTCTCCCGACTTATTCTGTATTTCATTGAGCAGATCGTAGTATTGTCTTATTCGCTCTGCCAGATCAATTTGGCTTTGTTCAAACTCTTTCTTAATAGCTGCTAGCCTTTCCGAAAATTTCTGAAATGCAGGATTTATTTCTGCGTTTAGAGTTATCTCTCCCCTGATTATCTTTTCAAGTGCAATAGCCTTATCCTCTTCTTCCGCCTTGCTCATATTTTCCAAAACATATAACTCGTTTACTTTGAGCTCGCGAAAGTTCTTCGTTATCCCTTCGTAATCGATCTTCTGCTTGATCAAATCTCTCACCTTCTCTCCATATTCAGCTAATAGTTCATGATCCGTGCTCGCCAGGGAGAACTCACGGTTGAAACCGATACAGAAACTAGTTAACCACTCAAACTTTCGTAGGTAAGGTTTGAGAAATGGGTCGGGAGACAGTATTTCAAATAATAATTTAAGTCGACCATATTTTTCGGTAAAAAAATTCTGCTTGTTTTCGTTATCGGTGAAGATACGGAGACATTTTCTTAAGTTGGTCAGAGTTGGGTCTTCGATATTTACTCCGATGAACAGTTCGCCTAATTCTTCAAGAATCTCGACAAATTCTTGCTTAAATTTCTCGATATCAATCATCGCTGTACTCACTACGCTCTCATCAAAATTCAACGCCTCATACAGATTCTTAGTAATGCCGTAGTAGTCGATAATTTTTCCGCAGCCTTTGTTTGGGTAAAGACGGTTAGTTCTGGCTATTGCTTGAAGAAGGTTATGATCCCGGAGGGGCTTATCAAGGTACATCGCCTGTTCAATAGGAGCATCGAATCCAGTTAACAACATATCGCATACAAGTAGGAACTTCAGCGGACTTTTTGGATCCTTGAATCTGGTCACTATTTGCTCCCTTTCCCTTTTTTCCGTGTTGTATTTCTTTAGTTTCTCAGTTTCGACATTCGGGTCGCCAGACGAGTAGACAACCTTTGAGAATTCTGCTGGCATCAGTTGATCAAATATCTGTTTGTACAGTGCTGTCGCCTCACGGTCAAAGCAAACTACTTGGGCTTTAAAACCGTTTGGTTCAACATAGAGACGATAATGTTCGAGGATATCTTGGGAGACAGCTTGCATCCGTTTTGGCAGTTTAATTAGACCTTCCTTTTTGCCGTATTTTTTCATAAGCAACGATCTTTGGTCATCATTGAGGTCAATGGTCAGTTGGTCAAACTGCTGATCAAGTTTTTCTTCATCAATAAAGAATTTTGAAAGTCTTGCCTCATATGTTACTGGCAACGTAGCCTCGTCATCAATCGCCTGTTGGATAGAGTAATAATCAAGGTATCGTTCCCCCTCCTCGCCGAAATTGCGATGAGTATTGAGAGTCAGTTTGTCTATTGGAGTTCCGGTGAAGCCAAAGAAAAACGCGTTTTCCATCGAAGCCCTAAGATTGATGGCAGAAATTCCTTCATTGTCTCTATGGGCCTCATCGCACAGGACGATTATATTTTCGTTTGGGTTAGATAACGACGCGGGTAGCTCGCTGAACTTCTGAATTGTAGAAATAAAAATACCCCTTTCATCGTTGGTGATTTTTTGCTCCAGGTCTTTCCTAGACATTACCCGCTCAATGTTCTCTCCACCACAATTTACAAATGTGCCGTAGATTTGATCGTCAAGATCGATTCTGTCCACCAGAACAAAGACCTTGGGGTTGTTAAGCTCCTTATCGTATCGAAGTTTCCAGGAGGAAAAAAACATGGTTAAACTTTTTCCTGAACCTTGGGTGTGCCAAACCAGACCACGTTTCTTTTCTTTTTTTTTCACCCGCTCAACGATTTTATTGGTTGCGCGAAATTGCTGATAGCGACAAATCTTTTTTGTTTTTCCCTCGTCACTCTTTTCAAAGACAATAAAGTTACTGATAATGTCGAGAAGATTCTGTTTACCAAGCAGCGATAAAAACGTCATTTCTAAATTTCCCCCAGCTTTCCTCTCAAGATCTTCGTCTTTCCAGTGCAGAAAATACTCTGGGGTTGAGTAGGTAGCTCCGTAGACGGTTACCATACCATCGGTGGCGATATTGAAGCAGTTTGGCCAGAACAACTTACCAGCAACCCTCTCATATCGTTTTATTTGACCCACTGCTTTTGTATAATCGGTCAGTTCATTGGCGATGGGACTTTTTGCCTCGATATCTACTAAAGGAAATCCATTAACAAAAATAATAATGTCTGGGCGAATGTTTTCTAAATTTCCCTCGAAGTAGAATTGGTTTGTAACGATAAAACAGTTGTTATTGCTGTTCTCCAAGTCGATCACACAATAGTATCTGGATTTACCGGTTTTGTGGTCTTTAAGGTTTATTCCGTGACGATAAAGTTCGAGAAAGCCTTCGTTTGAATCGATTTTCTTTATTTCCCGAAGCACGTTCATGGCTTCATCGTCATCGATGTTGTTTATCTTCTTGATTGCTTCTAAGAGATGGGAAGAGATCAAAAATTCAGACTCAAACCCGCGAAATTTACTAAACTCATCAGGCTTAACGTACTCATAACCTAGAGATTGAGTGAGGAAGTTGATGATGTAGCTTTCGACTGTGTATTGTTCGTTAAATTTCATAGTTATTTTATTTTTTCTTGTTTAATTTTTTGAATACTGAAAAGCCTGCTCGGATCATAAGAGTTACAGTCAATTCTATACAAGTCCTTTTTGGGGTGTTTTACAAAGATTGTTCTTATAGGGTTTGCGAAGTTATTAAGATCTTGAGAATCCGAAACTACTACAACCTTGTCTGTAAAAAACTCATTTATTCTGTTGAAGATTTCCTCAGTTGTGGCAATTCTTTGAGTTTTGTATTCACTGTCATTATATAAACGAATTGAGAATAATGAAATTGATGTGACCGAAAACAAGATAAAACAGATAAACAAGATAGATCCAATCCAAATAGTTTGACTAAAACTGATTAAAAATACGAATGACGCAAGGGAAAGCAATAAAAGAACAAACCCTATGCCAATAGCCGTAATGCTTTTGGGGTATGTTGGCAATTGCACCGCAGCTTTGTATTTCTCCGCTTCCTCAATTCCTTTCTCACGAATGAGCTTGTTGACCTCATCATTGATTAGATTTCGCTTTTTGTTGTATTTGGTGTTCTCCCAGGGAAATAAAATTATTGGATTAAACAATCTGTTTCTTAAAACAAAAACCCCCAGTATTAGTCCAATCGATAAAATTAGCGCAACCAAGCTTGAAGCCTTATATATCGCTTCATTACCAGAAAAAAACACTGCAAAACTTTCATTTAAAGAGTACTGGGAAATTGCCACGGCTACAGCGGTTATAAAACCAATGTTTTGAAGTAGGTCAGCTAAAAATGAGTTTTTATTCATACGAGTTCACCCGCACCTTTTGACTAAAAATATCATGCATTAATCCATTTTTTTTTCCGATTAATTGATTTAACATCTTCTTGTTAGCTAATACTTTGTCCTCAATCGAACAAATTATTTTGGCGACTACTTCTTGTTCAGCAATAGGTGGTTTTGCAATCAAAATAGAATTACAATTTGACTTATTCAAATATGGAACAGAGGTTTTTGTAGCAAGATTGTACATTTGTTCCTTTTGACTTACTAAAGATAATCTTAAAAATGTGGGGGTTACTTGATTGGATGGTAAAAAGGCGTGGAGTTGTTGATTTATAGAGATCTCTTGATCGACTACTGCTATTATCCCAAACTCACCAACGCAAGTCATTATCACTGAATTAATTGGTATCTTCTTATTTCCACATTCTATTAATTCTTCTTTTGAAACAAAATTGATGTTACTTTTATAATCAATTCTGGAGTCCTTTATATTAGGTGTTGTGATCCATGGTATGTTTCCACTAAACGATTTAGGTTTATTTCTGCCCGGCACTATACAGTCACACAACTGTCCAACAGCAACAGCTTCCCATCCTTCAGGTATCTCACCCAGCTTTGTCTTCTTGAATTTCTTATGCCCAATTCCCTTAGTCAGTAACTCATTCATCAATCCTTGCTTTAAAACTTCAGTTTTTTGAATTATCTGATCGGTTTTTCGGATTTCACCATCTGTAGTACTTAGGATACTGGCAATTTTTTTTTGAGCCGATACGCTGGGATATTTAATATTTAAATTCTCAAGTTGTTTTTTGCCGACTTCGGTAAATGTTGAGCCACTTCCCAATCTTTTTACCTCATCCATATGATGAGCAAGGTAATAGTACAAATACTCCACGTCGATCTCGCCACCGCAAACAAAACTTTTGCATCCTTGATTGGTCGTTATAATCTGTTTGTTTATAGCTAGATATCCGATTGGAGCCCGGGAAGACATAATGATAGAATCGGTTGGGATTTTCTCTGCCGAAGAACCCGCTAGTCCTTTCTTTGAGATGCTCCTCGATCCTTTCTTGATATATTTTCCACCCTGTTTGGATAAATCCATTGGCGTAATCCAGGGGATCTCTCCATTCCAATACTCTGGTTTTGCCGTACTTGGTGTGCCCCCGGTAATAACTCTACAAACTTGGTTGATTTTTGCGGTTTTCCAGGAGCTATGCATTGAGTAGTTTCTTGGCTGATAATTTCTTCAGACGTGTTTTGACTTTATTGATCCCGTCAGGAGACGGTAGTTTTTCTGGCATTGTGCCTCCAATTTCTTCAATTGTTTGTCTAACCTTTCTGCTGACTTCAAAATGTGTTTGATTTGCCCTCGCTTCTCCTTGAATATTTTCCCTTCTTATTTTTGCGTCGGTTTGCGTGGCTCTGAATAAATTGGCAGCCAGTTCTTCACTCCCCATATGGTTTAGAATCTGCTGACTTTTCTTTAGTCTTTTGATTCGATGGATATCTTGCATGGTTAAACCACCATACAGACCTCTGTATCCGTAATTGGTGAAAACTCCGTAGTTTTTTACTCCGGCTATACTAGCAGCTTCTGCCAGGTGCTTATTGTGAGCAGAAATATCTTCCCTGATCTGAATTCTTTTTATATCTTCAAGTGCTTGTTCTTGGACTTCTTGTTTTCTTGTCTGGAAAGCAAAATAGGTTTGACCGAGCGCCACGATCTCCTTTGAGGGGTCGGCATTTTGCATTACCAAGTAGCAGCCGTATCTGGTTAGTAGAGTATTGTTCACCTCGCGTGATGCGCCGCTACCGATTGGCACCATATCGGTGACGTCAACGAAATGGTTTTTTATTGATTGTCCGCTATTTTTGCATGCTTCCCTAGCTTTATTTACAACCAATTCAAAGTTTCGATAATCCGTATACTCCAGTGCTTTAGCCAGCTCTCTCGCCGACCAATACTCTTTTTGCGATTCGGTTGTCCTTCTGATTTGCTCAAATACGATCATCGTGTTATTTGTCATAGCCAAGTTCTATAAGATAATCACTAACTTTTTTATCTATTTTCTCTCTTTTTGTCTCCAGTTCACGCAGTTCTTTCCAAACCTGTTTGACATCGATTTGTTCTTGTTCATCGCTCGAGTCAATATAGCGGCGAACGTTAAGGTTATATTCATTCTCTTCAATCTCTTTCATATCCACAATCCGTGCGTATTTTTCAACATCCTGGTAGCGGTCGCAAGCATCAACAATCTTTTCTATGTCTTGCTTTCTTAACGAGTTCTGGTTTTTACCCTCAAGGAAATCGCGTTCCGCGTCAATAACCAGCACCTTGTTCCTTTTTGCGTCAGGCTTGTTCTTGTTGAGTATCCAAATGGCCGCGGGAATACTTGTGCCATAGAAAAGTTTGGATGGTAGGGCGATTATGGCTTCAACCAGGTCATTTTTTAGTATCTGTTCCCTGATTCTCCCTTCAGCTCCCCCACGGAAGAGGACACCATGAGGTAGGACGATACCGGCCCTACCATTGGCATTCATAGACTTGATGATATGGAGAACAAAGGCAAAATCAGCATTTTTTTGTGGCGGTAAGTCGTAGTCATCGATTCGACCGTGTTTATCATTTTTGAAGATCTCAGATTCCCAATCCTTGATGGAGTATGGAGGGTTGGCGACGACAATATCGAACGTTTGTAGGTTGTCGGAGTTGGTTAGGAATTGAGGGTTGGCTATCGTATCTCCCCGGCGAATATCGGCGCTGTCCAGGCCGTGTAGAAACATGTTAATTTTCGCGATAGCGAAGGTGCTGATGTTTAGCTCCTGTCCATAGAGATATAAGGTACGGGCAACTTCTTCGCCAGCTTTTTTTTTGAGATAGCTGTATGCCTCAAGCAAAAAGCCACCAGATCCAGCCGTGGGATCGTAAATATGATCTTTTTGATGTGGTTTTAGAATTCCAATGATAACTTTCTCAACCTCGCGTGGGGTATAAAACTCGCCACCTTTTTTACCTGCGTCCTGGGCGAACATCTTGATTAGGTATTCGTAAGAATCGCCGAGGAGGTCGGAACTGATGTAATTACTGCCGAAGTTGAATTGGGAGAAATGGTTGACTAATCTTTGAAGGGTTTCGTTGGGAAAGCGGTCTTTGTTGGCAAAATCTAGGTCATCAAAGATTTTATCCAACTTAGGACTGTTTACGTTTGTGATTTTGTCAAAAACAACATTCATTTTTTGGCCAATATTTTCTGAGGTATTGGAGATTACACGCCACTGGCATTCTTTGGGAACCTGGAAGCGATGGTTATAGTCGGCGGTAGCCAACGATTCGTCTTTGTATTCATCGAGAATTTTCTCGTATTCTTCATCCCAAACGTCGCTAATTCTTTTGTAGAAAAGTAGTCCGAAGATATATTTTTTATAATCGGAGCTATCAATTTTTCCCCGTAAGATATCTGCGCTTTTCCAGAGGAACTGTTTTAGTTGGGAAAGGGTCAAAGTTTCTTCGCTTATTTCAACCAATAATTGACCCATATCCTTGTTCACTATTTTTTCGATATCTTCTTGTTTATATCTTCGGTCTTGCCTAGGACCAATTCTTAGAGGGGTTAGTTCCCCCTTCTTTTCCCAATTTCTTAAGGTGTCGGCGTGAATGCCGAAGATTTTTGCAACTTGCCCAATGCTTAATAGTCCTGTTTGATTTTTTTCAGATGTTTTCATAATTTAGGCTACTCTACAATGGTTATTTTTTTATGTCAAGTAAGAATTTTCATAACTATTCATATGTTTATTGGAAGGCCAATATCAATCTGTAGTATTTTACTAGAATGTGAATACAAAAAGTCTTTTGCGTCGCTCCATGTGGACGAGCAATCCGCATCATGCCTGGAAATCTACAAGTGTGGGTCGCCATGGACTCGAACCATGGACCTCAGTCTTATCAGGACTGCGCTCTAACCAGCTGAGCTAGCGACCCGAGATGTTTGACGGGTAGTATTTTACCACGCCAAGAATTATTTGAGGGTTATGCTATTTTCTTCGGCTGAGACGTGAATGGTGTCCCCTCCCTTAATCTTATCGGAGAGTAACAGCAAAGAAAGCGGATCGAGAATACTGGTTTGTAGCAGTCGCTTGAGTGGGCGGGCACCGAAAACTAGATCATAGCCAGTTTTTGCCAAGTAGGTCTGGGCTTTTTTGTCAACTGTCAGGGTAATTTCTCGCTCAACCAGGCGATCTTGCAGTTTTTTGAGTTGTAAGGTGACGATCTCGGCGATATCCGCCTCAGTCAGTGGCTGAAAAACAACAATGTCGTCGATGCGATTGAGAAACTCAGGACGAAAGCGTTCTTGCAGAATTTTTTTGATCAGCGATTCCTGTTGTGGTAGATCGCTCACATATTTTGTGATTATTTCACTGCCGAGGTTGGAGGTCATGACAATAATCGTATTTTTGAAGTTTACCGTCCGCCCCTTACTATCGGTGAGGCGCCCGTCATCCAAAAGTTGCAGCAAAACGTTCAACACCTCTGGGTGGGCTTTCTCAATTTCGTCAAACAGGAGTACGGTATACGGGTGTCTGCGGACGGCTTCGGTCAGTTGTCCACCCTCCTCGTAGCCAACGTAGCCGGGGGGTGAGCCGACCAAGCGCGCAACCGAGTGTTTTTCCATGTACTCGCTCATATCAATGCGCACCAGGCGATTTTCGTCGGCAAACAGGAACTCGGCGGTGGCCCGCGCCACTTCTGTTTTGCCGACACCCGTCGGTCCAAGGAAAATAAATGAGCCAATTGGTCGGGTGTCCTCACTAATACCTGCGCGGGAACGACGGACAGCGTTGGCAACTGCCGTGATCGCTTGTTTTTGCCCGATCACTCGTTTGCTCAGTTCTTTTTCCATATCGAACAGGCGCGTTACTTCGCTGGCGAGCAGCTTGGTTGTCGGAATACCGGTCCACTTCGAGACTACCTGGGCAATATCATCTTCTGTCACCTCTTCTTTGAGAATTTGCTTGTCTTTTTGTACAGTGGCCAATTTTTTCTTGGTTTCAGCCAGAGATTTTTCTAACTCGGGGATGCGACCGTAAGTGATCTCTGCCACTTTTGCTAGATCATAGCGACGTTCTGCCTGGGCCGCTTCTTCGCGTAACTCGTCAACTTGTTTTGTTAGGGCTTTGCTGGCGTCGATAATGTCTTTTTCATTTTTCCAGTGCAGTTCGAGTTCCCGATACTGTCCCTCAAGGTCTGCTAGTTGCTTTTCGAGTTCTGCCAATCGTTTTTTAGAAACGTCATCTTTTTCTTTTCTGAGTGCCTCGCGCTCAATTTCCAGTTGGCGGATTTTGCGCTGGAGCTGATCGAGTTCAGTCGGTTTGCTCTCGATCTCAATTTTTAAGACAGCCGCGGCTTCGTCCATCAGGTCAATGGCTTTATCGGGTAAAAATCGGTCGCTGATGTAGCGGTGCGAGAGGGTAACTGCAGCAACCAGCGCGTTGTCCTGAATTCGTACACCATGGTGTGCTTCGTATTTTTCTTTGATCCCGCGCAGAATTGAAATAGCATCGGTCACGCTGGGTTCTTCAACCATGACTGGCTGAAAGCGACGCTCAAGTGCCGCATCTCTCTCGATATATTTGCGATATTCTTTAAGTGTAGTAGCACCGATAGTTCGCAACATGCCGCGCGCGAGGGCTGGTTTCAACAGATTTCCCGCATCTGTAGAACCCTCCTGCGCCCCCGCCCCGACGATCGTGTGTAGTTCGTCGATAAAAAGAATCACTGCGCCATTTGCCGTCTCGATTTCTTTAATAACCGCTTTGAGTCGATCTTCAAATTCACCTCGATACTTCGCCCCAGCAATCAGTGCTCCCATGTCGAGTGACAAAATTCGCTTATGTTTGAGTAAGTCGGGCACGTCGTTGTCAATTATTTTTTTGGCCAAACCCTCAACAATGGCAGTTTTGCCCGTGCCAGGCTCTCCAACCAGAACAGGGTTATTTTTAGTTCTTCTCGAGAGAATCTGCAAGACCCGGCGAATTTCTTTGTCTCGACCAATGACCGGATCAATTTTTCCCGCTTGGGCAAGCGCGGTAAAATCTTGCGTGTATTTTTCCAAAGCCTGGTACTTCCCTTCTGGATCGCGGTCGACGACTTTCTGTGAACCGCGAACAGCAGATAAAGCCGTGAGCACGGTTTTTTTTTCTAGGTCAAAAATTTTCTGTAGTTCAGCGTCGACAAGTAGACCGAGAAACAAGTGTTCGGTGCTGATAAATTCGTCGCGCAGTTTACCCGCCTCAGATTCAGCTTCGGCGAGCACTTTTTGTAGGGCAGGGGAAATGTTTGGTTGGGTGGTATGCTCAAGTACGGCTTGTGCCTGTAGTACTTGGTTGAGACTCTCAAGAACTTGTTCGCTGTTTCTCTCGAGTTTGGTGAGCAAAGACGGAACAATCCCACCGGCTTGTTGGACGAGCGCGAGTGCTAGATGAGCTGGGGTAACTGCACTGTGTTGCTGTTCATTTGCCAAAACAACCGCACTCTGTAAGCCCTCGGCAGCTTTAGTAGTCAGACTATCTGTATTCATGTTCGCTCTTTATTGATTTGTGTCGTACCAATCTTGTGGGTCAACATGGGCCACAGTCATGTTGGCTACGACAGTCACGATGACGGGCTTATGCGAGGGGCAACTGGCGTTAAGTCCGCATAACACAAAGTCGGAGTAATAAGCTCGGTATGGGTCATTGGGCAAACGAGCATAGACGGTGTACTCACCAGGTGGCAATTCGAGTTGGTAGCCAAAGCCGTAAGTATAGTCGTCGCTTTTCTGAATTTCTCCCGTACAGACAAGTTCTTGCGCTTGGCTATTTTCCGCGCAAATCTCGAGTGTATCGGGGATGCCAGAACTGGGGAAACTCAACGAACCCTCGATTTTACCAAGTGGCTTTTGTGGTGCCGCAGCAGCACTAGCTGTATCATCACTCGATATCTCTTCAACCTGCTCTTCCTGCAGATCTCGAGAACTTGATTCTGGAACTTGCTGGGCGGCTAGTTGCGCGCGCAACACCTGCTTCTCGCTCTCTGAGGAACGAATGTACAGACCGGATAAAACAAAGAGTAATAAAACTATGCCAATAAAAATGTACGTCAACTTTTGCATCTACGGCTATTATGCCACGACGCGCGAAATTGGCAAAGGTCGTGTAGTGTACTTAAAGAAACTGATCCAAACATGGTGATAGAGTCACCGACCTAGGCATGAGATATCCATAGGATTTGTTATGTATTGCATATCTGTCACCAGATATGGGAGAAGAGGTCGTGATTCTCTTACCCTCACTCCTTAGAAAGGAGGTGATCCATCCGCACCTTCCAGTACGGATACCTTGTTACGACTTAGTCCTCATCGCCAACCTCGCCGTAGAGGGGCCGCTCTCTTACGAGTTACGGTTCCCCGCTTCGGGCGTTGCTGACTTTGCTGGCTTGACGGGCAGTGTGTACAAGGAGCGAGAACGTATTCACCGCAACCTGCTGATTTGCGATTACTACCGATTCCGACTTCATGCAGGCGAATTGCAGCCTGCAATCTGAACTGAGGGACCGTTTAGAGGATTGGCTCGGGGTCACCCCGTCGCTACCCGCTGTCGGCTCCATTGTAGGATGTGTGTAGCCCCAGATGTAAGGGACATGCTGACTTGACGTCGTCCTCTCCTTCCTCCCCTGCAAAGCAGAGGCAGTCTCGTATGATACGTGTAACATACGACAAGGGTTGCGCTCGTTACCACACTTAAGTGGACGTCTCACGACACGAGCTGACGACAGCCATGCATCACCTGTGTACCACTCTCGAAGAAAGCTATGTTTCCATAGCCGTGCAGGTACATGTCAAATCTGGGTAAGGTTTTTCGCTTTGTATCGAATTAAACCACATGCTCCACCGGTTGTGCGCTCCCCCGTCAATTCCTTTGAGTTTTAACCTTGCGGTCGTACTCCCCAGGCGCCTTGCTTAACGTGTTAACTTACGCCACCCAAACACAAGGTTCAGGCAACTAGCAAGGAGCGTTTACAGCTTGGACTACACGGGTCTCTAATCCGCTTTGCTACCCAAGCTTTCGTCCCTGAGCGTCAGTACTGTCCTAGAAGTATGCTTTCGCGCGTGGTGTTCCTCTTGATATCTACGGATTTCACCCCTCCACCAAGAATTCCAACTTCCTCGAACAGACTCTATCCTGACAGTTTTGCTTGCTTATCTGAAGTTGAGCCTCAGGCTTAAACAAGCAACTTATCAAGTCGCCGACGGACCCTTTACGCCCAGTAAATCCGGATAACGCTCGCACCCCACGTATTACCGAAGCTTCTGGCACGTGGTTAGCTGGTGCTTTCTAGCGAGGTACTGTCAAAATTCCTCCCTCGCCACAGTGGTTTACGATCCGAAGACCTTCATCCCACACGCGGTGTCGCTGCGTCAGACTTTCGTCCATTGCGCAAAATTCCCGGTTGCTGCCACCCGTAGGTGTAGGCTCCGTGTTTCAGTAGCCTTGTGACCGATCATGCTCTCACATCGGCTAGCCGTCGTAGCCTTGGTAGGCCATTACCCCACCAACTAGCTGATAGCGCGCAGGCTCCTCTAATAGCACATTACTGCTTTCTCCCGCATTGCTGCGGGACGTATGCGGTTTTACCCCGCCTTTCGGCGAGCTATTCCCCACTACTAGGTAGATTCCTACGTGTTACTCACCCGTCTGCCACTCGTCAGCATCTAGCAAGCTAGACCTGTTACCGTTCGACTTGCATGCCTAAGGCACACCGCCAGCGTTCATCCTGAGCCAGGATCAAACTCTCAAAAAAACGTTATCTATATTTATCTGTTGTAAAGAATTGTACGGTTTACTGCTGTCACAAACATGTGCAGCAGATTCCCGTATATTCTACAGTGATCTACCACCATGCTTGGTTCAGTATTATATTTTTCTTTAAATTTTCTTTGTTTATTAAGGAACAGGTGTTTGGGAGATGAGTATCTCGAACTTGAGACTTACCTCTTGAGAGAAAGGATTGTAGCACAAGGCGTCGCTAGGCGTCAAAGGGAAACTACTCCCCCGCCAAGACAGAGAATATTTAGATCGTTTTGCTGGTAAAAAACGGCCGATTGACCAGGGGCGATGCCTTGGATTGGTTCGCTGAGATGGACGAATACTTCGGCATTTGCCTGCTCGACGTGACAGCTGAGGAGTTTGCCAGTATGGCGGATGCGGACAAATAGTTTGTGAGCTGGAACCTGGAGCGCGGTTTGGCTTTGATCAATCCAGTGTGGTTTAGCAACAGCAAATGAGTTGCCATATGTTTCTTTGCCAAAGCCAACAACCAGTCGATTTGTCTCAGGCTGCTTGGCTACAACATAAAATGGCGGTAGATTTTCCTTTTCGAATACTGCGCCACTAGTAGACGTATGGAGCGATTTTTTATCGATGGTAAACCCATGGCGTTGGCCAACGGTGTAAAACCACAAACCCTGATGTTTGCCAATAACCGTGCCTTTGGTGTCAACCACTTCTCCCGGATTTTCTCCGAGTTCATCCTGCAGAAATTTATGGACATTGATGTCGCCAATAAAACAGATGCCGACTGAGTCTTTTTTTTCGCTCACGGCGAGTTTCCGCTTTTTTGCTTCAGCCCTGACTTCTGGCTTCGTGAGCTCTGCCAGAGGAAAAATTATATGTTGCAGCTGATTTTGAGTTAGCTGATACAAAAAATACGTTTGGTCCTTGGTAACATCTTGGGGGACGCACAGCTGATTCTCTAAAATTTTGGCATAGTGTCCGGTTGCAACGGCGTTGAATTCGTGCGCAAGTGCCCAGTCATAAAAAAGCCCAAACTTAATTTCCTTATTACAAGCTATGTCTGGATTGGGTGTAACTCCTGCTTTGTACGCGGCAAAAAACTCTGCCACCACCTTGTCGTAGTATGCCTGCTTAAAATCCAAGACTTGAAAGGGGATGCCAAGATCTAGGGCAATCTGCAGCGCATCGGCTCTATCCTTATCCGTGCGACAGCCAGGCGCGCGCCAGCACTCGAGGAAAACCCCGGTGACATCGTATCCCTGCTCTACTAGTAGGTTGGCGCAGAGCGAGGAGTCGACGCCACCAGACATACCGAGGGCGATTTTCTTTCTTTTCACTTTCAGATTATAGCAAGTCAATTGCTCCGTTAAGGTATAATGTGATTGGTAACGAACCATGAATAAAATTTTGCTTTTTGATAAGCGCAAGAATGCTGATTTTTCAAAGTGGAATTCTGCTGCAGACAAACTCAATATATCAGTAACCTGCGTGCATTTTGAAGATCTTCTTTTCCATTTTTCTTCTAACCACACAATAATTACAGTCCAGCACATTGCTCTGAGTGATTTCACACTTATTTTTTTTCGAAAAAAATTTGGTTTTGAAGAGGAAGTTGTATTATTAACTCGCTATGCAGAGCAGCACGACATTCGTATTGCTGACTCGGTATTATCAAGGCGCGCAACGTATATAGACAGAAAGAGCTATGAGTGTCTGCTTCTGAGCATGCACAGAATACCGTTTATAGAATCATGGGGTTGTAGGGCAAGTAGTTTACAGCAGCAACAACTTCCTAACCTTGCATTTCCGCTAGTGGTAAAAGCCACAGATGTCAATAGAGGTGAAGGAGTATTTTTGGCAAAGAACAATAATGAGCTGATGGAGTTGACAAAAAAAATGAGTGACAAATTTATTTTGCTTCAACCATTTATTGAGAATGACGGTGATGTACGAGTACTAGTGATCGGGAATAAGGTTGTTGCGGCAATAAAACGATCTCGTGTGTCAAAAACAGACTTTCGCAACAATGTATCACAAGGGGCGACTTCTACATCAATTAAACTTGATGAGATTGTTGAACAGACAGCGATTTCTGCAGCCAAAGCACTTGCATATGACGTAGCCGGTGTTGATCTTATGTATGATAAACAAACTCAAAGATATTTGGTTATGGAGGTCAATTGTGGTCCGCAATATGATGGCTTAGAGCAGGCAACTGGATTATCAATTGCGACAGAAACACTAGTGTATTTTAAGCAACTATAATTTTTTTAACACGAGTTTCGCAGTTCCAGGTTGGTCATACCAAGAAAACTTGGATAAGTGCGAAAGTCGTGTTTTAAAACTAGTACTCGAGCAGAAGGAACGGGAGATTTGCGGTTGCAAATTTTTGGGCTTCGAATTGAAAGTCATTTTCTTTTTTTTTCAAGCCAACCATCAATAATACCTGATTTTTGAGTCCAAAGAAAAGAACAGTTCCAGATTCGTTAGTTGGTACATGTTCTGACAGATCGTACACTGGTGCTAGAGTCGGGAAAAAACCAAACCGTAGTTTATATTCAATGTATCCAAAAGTATTGAATACGCCAGCAGCATTTCGTGCTCGACCAGAACTAAGTTGCAAAATTCCAGCTCTCTGCATTGTTCTCAAAAAAAGAAAGTCAACGAGCGCTCCAAGAGAAGCATTGGGAAGTTGTGAGATTTTGAGTCGTTCGCTTGCTTTGAAATGTGCTGTTGCTTTGCTGCTTCTCTTGTCGAGCGAGAGAACGCAAGTGCCCACGAGTGTTCTTTCTTGAAATACTTGTATTGCATGAATTGAAAGATCTAGTCTACACATTTTCTCGTACCACCGCTCATTTGCAAAAACACTAAAATTATTTTCTTCCATTTTTGCCCTATAAAATGGCAGCCAATTTAAAAAATTCTGATACGGAAGGGGCTTGTATTCCCAGGTCATTTTATTCTTTGCTAGAATCTCATCGGTTTTTCTCAAAAAAGTTCGCAGTGACTTTGACTTAATATTGAGAAATATTTCTTCTTCACTTTTTACTTTGGGAAAAATCCACTCCAGTTGCTCTGGTCTCAGAAGGTTATATGGTATTAAGCTAAGAACCGACGTGTTATTTGGTGAGTTCATTCTGAGTGATGATTTCCATAATTTTATTTTTGTATGATTCTTTTCCGGTGCTGAAAAAACTAGGTAATTTTGGAGAGAAATACGAATTTAACTCTATCGCTTTTTGCACATCTTCGGTTGCTACTTTTCCGTAGTATAGGCTGGTTAAGTCAAAGTTGTTCTTCTGTAACCAGCGAGCCATACGAACTGCTCCCGAAAAATATAATGCATCTTTGGTAAATTGTCCCTCAAGTGTCGTGTCTGTCAGTCCTCTTTTTTGCCGGAGCACAACCATCCAACACTCTTCCTCGTCAGAAACAAGTGGAGTGAGATAGTTCCAAAGTTCTGCAAAAGTAAGTGTTTGGGAAAAATGCACTGCAAGATAGCGGACTGCACTTTTATACAAAGACTTATCTCCTACTGGCAACAAGCTGTGTAAGGTAGCCAGCCCTTCTTCTGTTTCCAGGTAGTTACCAAAGCCATATTTCTTTTTTTTGAGATACCAGGGTTGTTGTTCGTAGTTTACCTGTCGCAAGGCATGCGTGCCTATTTCATGAAACAACATTCCGGCTGTTTCTAGTTCGCGAAATACTGAAAGAGACTTGAGTTTGAGCACATCCTTGTTTATAGAAGCTCTGCTGACAAAGGATGCGGACCAAATGATCGTGATTCTATCCTCCAACCCATGTACTTTTAAGAAAGTAAATGCTTTTTGCGTCACTTCTTGCTGGGTGAGTAAACGGCCAAATTTTTTTTCAAGCTCAGCCTCGGTTGTTTCGCTGACATTTTTTGCTACTATGTGCTCTGCAAGCTCTAAAAGTTCTGGTGTTGGTTTTGGATACTGTTCTAGCTTTGCCTGGTCAATTTGTTCGGCATACACAAACTGCGGATTATACGTCTGATCAGCAAAAAACTTTTGCTTTTCTTCGTTCAAGTTCAGTGGCGTTAGTTGCTGGAGGAGATTCATTCGTCATCATCCGCGCTAATCAAAAAACCCTCAAGATCTCGTCTACCCAATTCTACCCGGTGTCGTCCCTTATTGAGTCGTTTGGTGACGAGCATAGCAGTATGGATTTTGCGCTCTTCCAAACGAATGGTGACTTCAACAACGGGAAGCTTGCCTTCTACCACCTCCTGTTGCTGCCAGAGTAGGTCATCGAAATCAAGCAGATGTAGTTCATTGGCCAACTGCTCGCTGATGGCCGACCGGAATCGTTTGGTATCAACAAATGACAAAACTGCGTGTGGCTGTTTCTCCTCGTCAAACACTGCAATTTGTGGCCGAGTGGAAATAATGCGCAACCCCTCCTCACTTTTAATTTTGTCGGCAAATCGTTCGGCAAACAAAGCTTGGCCGATTTTTACCCCGTGCTCTGGATTCCGCACCTCAATGCCCTCAATCCGCTCGAGCCGTCGCTTTAACCCCGCTCGATTACATAATTGAATCGAGAGTCCTGGGAAGCCGTTGAGCTCAACAATCATCGGACCTTTGTCGGGATGAATAAAAATATCAGCACCCATGTAGACGAAGCCGGCTGCCGCTGCAGCCTGGACCGCAATTGCCAGCACGTCATTCCAAAAGGGAATTTTGATGCCATTGACCTTTTTTTTGGAGTCGGGAAAATGCGTAATGTGCTCAGTTTTTCCTCGCAAACCGTGCGTCGTGATGCCTGTTGCGATGTCAATGCCCAGACCTATCGCTCCAAGATCAAGGTTGGCTCGCCCTCTGGATTCTTGGGTGGGAATGCGCGTCATTGCCATGATAGGAACGGAGTTGAACACAATTATTCTGATGTCTGGCGTACCGTGGTAGGCATACTTGGCCAAGGTCGGATGCGAGACAATCATTTCCTCGATGATTGCTTCGTTACTACTTCCCCAAGTGGTAAACTCGCCGTCAAGAATGTTGGCGGTGTGGAGGTCAAGATCCAATTTAGTCAGTTCGTTGCCATCTTGATCGAGCCAAACTGACTCGTCTGGTTTTTTTTCTTTGAGTATGATCACGCCTTTGCCGGCACTACCACTGGCGGGTTTGATGACAAACGGGAGAGGGATTTGTTCCCAAATCACCTGTTCAAGATCGGATTGAGTAGAAAAAACGTGGTACACTTTGGCAGTCGCTATGTCGTTGCTATCGAGCAAGGCTTTTGTTTTTAGCTTAGAAAAACCATACTGACGAGCCGAGCTCGGATTGAGCTTGGTATAAAAATTTCGTGCGTTCATCCCGAGGATGTGTGAGGACTTAATGACCATACAGTTGTTTCGCTCTGGGTTATTCTTCCTCGATGATAGACCGAAAACGCATGCGCTCTGAAAGACGCAGACCGACAAACTTACCAATGATGATATTGAGGGCGGCAGTGCCAATAAACATCAGCTCTGGCTCTAACAGCACCAACTGCTGTAGTGGTTCCCATTTGAGAATAAGCCCAGAAACAAGAGCAAGCCCCAGTGTTTCGAGGGTGAGTGCAATTGCCTCACTTTGCTTTGTTCTCGTTTGCGCATCGAGAAAGTTTTCGGCGAGGAGCACGAGAATTAATATTGGGAAAATATTGACACTAATTGTTGAGATAAGGTTTAAGAGCGGCGCAAGAACGAGTGTCGCAAAAATACCCAGCGAAATGGTCCAGAGAAGAAGACCAGTGCGTGGTAAATAGGACAGTTTTAATTTTGCAATAAAGTGTTTGGCAACCAGGGCGGTTAGAATGATTCCCACAAACATCATGATGCCTTCGAAGATGCCGGTTGAGACAAGAGCGACCGAGAGCACGGCGGGAATATAAATGCCAAATCCGCGCAAGCCAATGACATGACGAGAGGCGGCAATCAGGGCAGCGACCAGGGGGAACAGGAGGACAAGCACAATAGTATTAGCCGGGACGCCCTCTCTGACGGCAAAGCGAATGGCGTACTGCATAAAGTTATTCCAACTGAGTGGTTCTGGAGGATTTTCGTCAAGAAAAGTCGCCAACTTGCTTTTCTGTTTGCCGCCCGCATCGGTTAAATCTTGATCTTTTTTCTCTTGAATTTTTTGCTCGACCTCTGCCGATGGAGATGCCAAGGAAGCTGAGGTTGTACTGCCCGAAGCAGTAGCTAAATCTGGTATGAGAATAATCTCAGTTTGAGTGCTAGCTGCTTGAGCAAGTACGGTAGTTTTGCTTACAGCAAGGGCAATCAGCAAAACAAGCAGCACACGAAAGAAGCAGATTGTAGAACGGCAATGTTTCACCTCGACATTATACCCCAGTTGTGGCATTAGAGCAGATTTTTTGCGATGGAATGGATGCAGCCGATACAAGCAGAGACAAATATGAGCGACGCAAGCTGACCAAACTGTATCCCAAACAAGACGATCGGGTCAATATGAAACCCGGGAACCAGCGCGAGGGCAAACCAGAGAATGCCGGCGTTGAGCACGATAGAAAACAAGCCAAAGGTGATCAGGTTGATTGGCAGCAGCAGGAGTTTGAGTACTGGCTTGACGACCCCATTTAGGATGGTGAGGACCAGGCTGGCGACGATGAGGGTGGTGAGGTTGGCAAAGGTGATCGCAGGCAATAGCCAGCTTAGAGCAAACAGGGTGACAAGTGTCAAAATAAATGGTCGCAGCATACGTGGCTAGTAGTATAGTAGCAAATTTTTGGCTATGAGCCGAGCAGCTGTTTCTCGCTTCTGCGATGATGCTGCCTTTTGGAAAAGCGGTGGGCTGCATCACGAATCCGCTGCACAAGTTGCAGCGCAGGGTGTGTTTCGGGTAGATGCAAAACGTGGTACTCCAATTGTTTGGTGGGAACGGGTTCACCAAGCTCAATTTGGGGGAATTGCATTCTCGGAATGATAATTCTGTCTGGATGCTTGACTATGCTGATGATGGGTGTGCGCCAACGCCAGACTTTGAGTGCAGCGCGCAGTTGCCCTTTGCCTCCGTCAATGACTACCAGCTGTGGCTTACCCCACTCTGGGTGATTGAGGCGACGAGTCAGCGCTTCCTGCAGCATGTGGTAGTCATTGGGTGTCGTCAGCGTACGGATGTTAAATAGTTTATAGTGCTCGGGGGCTGGCTCGCCTTCTGTAAAGGTTACCAAGGCCACCGCAGCGAGCGTCCCTTGGGTATTACTGACGTCATACCCCTCTATTGTAGTCAGGTGATGCGTCAGCGGTACCGCCATGTACTCTTTCAAGAGTTTTTGCAGGTACTGCAGGCCATCTGCGGCTTTATTTTGCAGCAGCTCGGGGTGCAAAAGCAAGTTTGGCTTGAGTCGATAGGTTTTATCGGTTACCAGCCTGATATTGGTTAAACGATCGCGAATAACCGCCGCTTCCTCAAACTGTTCTTCCGCCACTTTTTGGGTCAGTTCTTGCTCAAGGAGTCTCGTGACCAGCGAAGTTTTGCCACGCAGAAAAGTGAGGACTTGGTGCATCATTGCCTGATATTCTGGTTGCGAAACTTCACCCAGACAGGCACCGGAACAGTAACCCAAATGATAATAAAAGCACGCCCGCCTGGGTTTTTTATGCGTCTCAGCTGGGTTGTTCGGCTGCGAGCACCAGTGAAAAATTTTTCTCGTTATATCTAGCACTTCCTTTACCCGATAGCCGCTCTGATATGGACCAAGCAAAGTGCCAGCAAGCTTGTGTTGCAACATGTCCCGTTTGCGCACGGTTGTAATAGTAGGAAATGCAGCCTGGGAAATATGAATATAGAGCGGACTCTTATCGTCTTTAAGCAGCACGTTATATGGTGGTTGGTAGGTGCTGACGAGCTCTGCCTCGGTAAGCAGTGCCTCGAGCTCGCTGCCGAGCTCTAGGTAGCGGACTGCTGTGGCTGTGGTGCTCAGGGTATATATACGATCAGAAAGCTTGGTGAGTTGGGTATAGGATCGCAAACGACTCCGCAGACGAATTGCTTTACCCACATACAATACTTTACCAGCGGCGTCTAAAAACCAGTAAACTCCCGGCGATAAGGGTACCGATGGTAAAACCGCTGACCAAGATAAGGGGGATAGTTGTTTCATTGAGGTATTGATACACCGCTAATCCAGATTTGATACCAGCAAACTCTGTTGTTTGGTTGTACTCTGTGCCGAGTAGCAGTGCCGCTTGCAACTGCGTGTTCTGGGGTAATTGTACCCGATCTGTCGCGACGAGCACTGGGAAGGTCAACGTTTGAAATGGAAGGATGGTGAGATCGGTCATGGGCACATCAGGGTGCACCACAACTCCGGCAAGTTCTGCAGTAAATTGAGCAGTCAGGTGGTACCAAGCCTGGCCAGTTTTATTCGTGATACCGGCTAGATACAATCCTGGTATCGCAATGCCGAAAATTCGCTTTTTCTCGAGTGAAAGTGTGAGGTCTGCTGGCACTGGGATAAACTGATTGAGCAGTGCGACCGATACGTCCTTACTTTCGAAGGCTTCTGATTTGTACGACCCAGCGGCGTATGGTGTACTACTCGAAATGCCATTGATGGCAAACGCAATGTGATTCAGGTCAAACTGAGAGAAGTAATCTGCTCCACCGGTTGTATTGCCCCAAGTTGGATCAACTTGTCGCCATTGTTGTTGCTCTGCATCATAGAAATCTGCCCAAGCATGCAGAATATCTGTTTGTAAGCTGAGGGGCCGCAGCTCACTATTAGAACTAAAAGCATAGCCAGTGATGCGTCGGGCAGGCACATTTTTTGATCGGGCCAGCGTCACGAAAAGATCGGTAAATTCTTGACAGACGGCAGCTGTTGGGTTGGCAAGTGCCGCCACCGCCCCTTTTCTGGAAAGTTCTGTGTCATCCGGCAAGTTATAGGTGAGTGCGGCGACGACATACTCGTACACTGCTTGTGGGGTGGTCAAGTTTTTAGCGATATCCAAAATCGCTCGATCATCGGTTTCCCAGAATTTTTGCGACTGGGTATGTTCGGGCTGGACGGTTGTTTGTGGCACATCTGGCGATGGCCAGAGTGAAATGCGAACGGCAGCAGTCAGATACACCGAGAGGGCAGAGTTTGCAACCAGGCTATACGTGGCAATCCAGTTACCGTCACGATCGAGACTCAGTTTGCTGGGAGATGGATCCAACGATTGGTACTGCATTTTTTGGTACGGCGTGTCTGGAGGCAGCGCAATTTGTGCAATGCCTGGGGCGTTACCTGAGTTTTCTAGGTTATAGCGGAGGGTTACGGAAAAAAACTGTTGATCGCCAAATAAGGCCACAATGCCTTGTTTCCCTAAGTCGGGAAAATTGGTGATAGCTGCAGTATCAGTAAAACTGACCGCTTCTGGTTCTGGGGTAACTCGAGTAGCTCGACCAAATCGCAAGGGTGTTTTGAGGGTTACACTTCGTTGGGCATAGAGCTCTTCGCTCGAAATGCTGGGAACGTAGAGTTCTAAGATGTTACCAGAAATAACTGCGGTATCACTCGATGTATAGGTGAGCGTAAAACTTCTGGTTTTATTTTCACCCACCACTTGATCATCAAACTTGAGCACGATAGTTGTGCCATCATCACCGTGGTTTACCTCTACCGGCACTTTGCTTGTACCGCTCGTAGCCACTACCTGTTTGAGGCGTTGGAGCGGACTCTTGAGGGCATACTGGGAAACGAAGCTAGTCGCGGTGCGGTTTTTGAGTGAAAACTCGTGAGAAATGGTGGTTGTCCCAGAGAGCGAGACAACATAAGTTGTGTGCACAGTAGTAGTAAATGGCTCACCGTTTTCCTCTGCGCCCACTGTGGTCACAGTGAAAAATAGCAACAGGAGGCAGATGGTTACCGAGCGAACAAACATGTACAACCTATTGTACTGCACTACGCTTGTTGATCGAGAAACTCTTGCTTGAGAAATTGGCCCGTAAATGACGCTGGATTCTCACTTACCTGCTTGGGTGTACCGGTTGCCACTACGGTGCCGCCACCCCCACCGCCTTCTGGACCAAGGTCAATAATCCAATCGGCATTTTTTATGACATCAAGGTTGTGTTCAATCACGATCACCGTATTACCTTGCGCCACTAGTTTCTCGAGTACATAGAGTAGCTTTTGAATATCAGCGAAGTGCAGACCGGTGGTAGGTTCATCAAGCAGATAGACAATGTGCTGCGGATTTCTGGTAGAAAGTTCTTTGGCGAGTTTTACCCGTTGGGCTTCACCACCAGACAACGTTGGTGCGGGTTGACCAAGTTTGAGGTAGCCTAAGCCCACATCACAGAGTGTTGCAAGTTTACTGGCAATACCGGAGTGGGTCTGAAAAAACTTACTCGCGTCTGCGATGCTCATGTCGAGCACCTCAGAGATATTTTTATGTTTGTAGTTGATTTCTAGTGTATCTTGATTATATCTACGACCATCACACACCTCGCAGGTGACGTAAACGTCGGGGAGAAACTGCATCTCAATTTTGATCTGTCCATCGCCTTGGCAACTTTCGCACCGACCGCCACGAACGTTAAAACTAAAGTTACCAGGTTGTAGACCGCGGATGGCCGCCTCTTTTGTATTGGCAAAGAGTTGTCTGATGCTGTCGAAGGCTTTGGTGTAGGTGGCGGGATTTGAGCGGGGAGTTTTGCCGATCGGGCTTTGGTCGATGAGTGTGACCCGATGCACATCGTTGGGGATCATGATGCGCTCAATTTCGCCTGTCTGTTCGTGTGACTGTCTACCCAGGTGTTTCATCAAGTTGGTGTAGAGAATGTCATGCAGCAAGGTAGATTTGCCAGAACCAGAAACGCCCGTGATACAGCAAAATGTTTGGAGTGGAAACGCCACGTCGACCGATTGCAGATTGTGCTTGTGTGCGCCGGTAATAGTAATGGCACCCGCAGTCGTGTCTAGATCGGGATCGACCACTGTCCGGGTTCGTTCGGTTTTTTTTATTACGACGTCTTTTTTCCGTTGCAAGTATTGACCAGTCAGTGAGTTGGGATTGGCCTTGATCTCGCTAGGTGTTCCAGAAGCAACAATGCTCCCCCCTTCACTGCCGGCTCCCGGACCAAAATCAAAAATATAATCTGAAGCATTCATCACGTCTCGATCGTGTTCGACCACAATGACGCTATTGCCTTTTTCCTGAAGATTTTTGAGTGTGGCTATCAATCGTTGGTTATCACGTTGGTGAAGACCGATTGTCGGTTCGTCGAGAATATAGAGGACACCGGTGAGCCCGGTGCCAATTTGCGAGGCAAGCCGAATTCGTTGTGCTTCTCCACCCGCCAGCGTTGCAGCTTCGCGATTGAGTGTTAGGTAATTGAGTCCTACTGCATGTAAAAATTCCAGCCGCAGCGAAATTTCCCTGACAATGGATTGCGCAATCAGCTGTTCTTGGTTGGATAAAACATTCTCAGTCAGTTTGCGCACCCAGATTTGACACTGATCTATGGGGAGAGCGGTAACATTCGCAATATGTTGTTGACCAATGGTAACGCCAAGCGATTCTTTTTTTAGGCGTTGACCTGCACATGTGGGGCAAACCTGTTTGTGCATGTACTGACCAATTTCCTTGCGGACGTACTCAGAGTCTGTTTCGGTGTAGCGTCGTTCTAAGTTGGTGAGAAAACCTTCGAACTTTTCTTCAATGGCGGTTGCTCTGCCAAACCGGTTTTCTCCAGAGACAGTATAAATTTTGTCTGATCCATGCAGTAAAAGCTGTTGTTGTTGGTCGGTCATAACCTCAAAACTTGTCTTGCGAAAATCTATCCCACTTTCCTGCGCGACTGCTCGTATCAACCGAGCCCACCAAGAATCATTACTCAAGACTCGGGCAAAGGGAATAATGGCACCCTCGCTTAGCGAAAGTGAGGGAGCGACAATTTTTTTTTGATCGACTTTGAGCAGTGTTCCGAGTCCATTGCACACTTCGCACGCGCCCTCTGGCGAGTTGAATGAAAATAAGCGTGGTTCTAGCTCAGCAAAGGAAATGCCACACTCAACGCAAGCGCGCTGCTCAGAAAAGAGCAAGTCAAAGGTATTTTTTGGTTTATCCGGAAAAGCAAACGAGTCGTCGGTAATGAAGCTGACCATGACTTCGCCGGCTGAAAGCTTGAGCGCTTGGTCGACTGATTGTGACAGACGCTGCATGAACGTTTTGCTTTCACTCTGCGATTTTGCTTGTTGGCGCGTGAAGGTTAATCGGTCAATCACGACAAAAATAGTGTGTTTGTTCGTTTTGATGAGCGTAATATCTTCATCGAGCAAGAAAACTTCGGAGTCAATCCACACCCGAGTGTAGCCTTGCTGCTGCAGATTTTGAAATAGCGCAGCAAACTCACCTTTGCGGTTTTTCACAACCGGTGCCAAAATCATGCAGCGCACCGGTCCCTGGGTGTAGCGTGCTGCCATTTCTGTTTGAATCCGCGCCAGGATTTGATCGAGCGACTGTGAGGAAACCTCTCGACCACAGGTGGGACAGTGCGGGTGTCCCACTCGGGCAAATAACAGGCGCAGGTAGTCATAGATCTCAGTAATCGTCCCAACAGTCGAACGCGGATTATGGGAAGTTGTTTTTTGATCGATTGAAATAGCTGGCGAGAGACCCTCGATGTGATCAATATCTGGCTTGCGCATCATGCCCAAGAACTGCCGCGCGTAAGAACTCAGACTCTCAACATAGCGACGTTGACCCTCAGCGTACAGGGTATCGAAGGCAAGTGAACTTTTTCCACTGCCTGAAAGTCCGGTAAAAACCACCAATTTATTTTTCGGAATTGCAAGGGAAACATTCTGCAAGTTATGTTCTCGGGCACCGGTTACATGGATAAAATCAGGTGCGTGTGTCATTCGAGTGTTGCCAATAGATCACGAATTTCTGCCGCTTGTTCAAACGCCATATTTTTGACCGCTTGCAGCATCTGTTTGCGGAGTTGGCGAGCGTATGCGTTGCGATCTGCCGGTGTCAGCGACTCAATTTCTCGTGTGGCGAGGACAGATTTTCGCTTGCTTCCCGTTGGCACTAACTTTGGGAGCATGCGTTGTTTAATCTCTTTCTGTACCCCAGTCGGTATGATGTTGTGTAGCTGATTAAATTCCTGCTGCAGTTCTCTGCGACGGGTTGTTTCAGTAATAGCTTGGAGCATCGATTTTGTCATGGTATCTGCGTAGAGCAGCACAGAGCCCTGTTCGTGGCGAGCGGCGCGACCCATCGTCTGTACCAGTGAAGTGACCGAGCGCAAAAAGCCTTCTTTGTCGGCATCCAGAATTACTACCAGGGAAACTTCTGGTAAATCTAACCCCTCACGCAGGAGATTAATCCCAACGACTACATCGTAGGTGCCCGTGCGTAAGTCATCGAGAATGTCGGAGCGCTCGAGCGTTTCAATGTCAGAGTGAAGGTAGGTGACTTTGGGCAGTGATTCATCTGTGAGAAACAGTTCGCCGATGAGGATGGTTGAGTGTAAATAAGGGGCAATTTTGCCGACGACTAGTTTGTCGGTTGGCACGGATTCGTAGCGAACTATCTCCATATCTGCCGGTCGCTGTGCTAGTTTTTGGTTGTGAGCAGAGACCAGGTCATAGATTTTTGCAGGCGTATTGAGATACTCAGTCAATACTTCAGCCATACGCTTGGTTAAGGTAGTAACCAAAACACGTTCTCCTCGCACCTTTCGGCTCAAAATTTCTAAGACTAAATTCTCGATTTGACCCTGGGATGAACGGAGTTGTATGACTGGATCAAGCAAGCCAGTGGGACGGACAACTTGCTCAACAATCTGGTTATTTGTCAGGGCAAGTTCGGTAACTCCTGGGGTAGCGGAGACATAAATTTTTTGGGGCGCGCGCTCCTGAAATTCTGCTAGAGTCAGTGGTCGATTATCGAGTGCGCTTGGCAGGCGAAAGCCGTACTTAATCAATGTTTCTTTTCGAGCTCGATCGCCTCGATGCATGCCACTGATCTGTGGCAGGGTGATATGACTTTCGTCGACAAACGTCAGAAATGTGGGCACGTGTTGTCTGCGAGTATTCTCCGCAAAGTACTCGAGCAAGGTATAGGGTGCTTGTCCTGGCTCTCGTCCATCAAAGTAACGCGAGTAGTTTTCGATGCCATTGGTAAAACCAAATTCACGAATCATATCGAGGTCATACTGGACTTTTTGTTGTAATCGATAGGCTTCAAGTAAACGTTCCTGTTTTTTGAGATCAGCTACCTGTTTGGCAAGGTCGTGCTCAATCGCTTGTATGGCTGCTGTTTGATCGCGTACTCCAGCGAGGTAGTGTTTAGCGGGATAAATGGTGAAGTGCTTTGACTCGCTGGCTGTTACCAGCTTGTTTGGGGTAGTCACACTGCCGCTGATTGGATCAATCCAAGCAATGTGTTCGATCGTGTCGCCAGACAGCTCAAGTTTGAGCGCCACACTCTCATACGCTGGCCACAACTGGATAGTGTCGCCACGTACACGGTAGGTACCACGGCGCAACTCGACATCTGAGCGGTCATACTGCAAATTGCTCAGTTGCAACAAGAGTGATTGCCGAGGGATCAACTCTCCCTCGACTAGCTCAAGCGTTTGACTGCCATACTCGATTGGCGAACCAAGGTTATAAATAGCAGAAACTGAGGCGACAATAATGACGTCGTTGCGCGTGAGCAAATTTGTAGTAGTAGCCAAGCGCAACTTATCAATCTCATCATTGATAGTTGCCTCTTTTTCAATATAGGTATCGGTCGAAGGGATATATGCTTCTGGTTGGTAGTAATCATAGTACGACACAAAGTAACTGACGGCATTATTAGGAAAAAAATCTCGAAACTCTTGGTAGAGTTGTGCAGCCAGGGTTTTGTTGTGGACGATCACCAACGTGGGTAGCTGCGTTGCTTCAATCACTTTGGCCATCGTAAAAGTTTTTCCCGACCCCGTGACCCCCAGCAGAACTTGATGTTCTGCGTGGTTCGCCACACCGGCAGTTAGCGCAGCCATGGCTTGGGCTTGGTCACCGGCTGGTGAGTACGGCGCCTCAAGTTTAAATTGTTTTTTGTCCATAGGTTTTTTTGCTGACCCACTATTGTACAATGAGCTGGTCAAATTGGAGGAGTATATGAAGAGTACCGCGTATCACACGCCGATCGTGCAGCCTAATGACGATTTATTGCAGATCTTGTTTGCCGCGATTCCCCAACTCGCGGAACAATCTGTGGTGTGTATCACCTCAAAAATAGCGGCACTCTGCGAGGGTGCGGTCGTGCCGATCAAAGCAGGCACCCGTGAGGAAAAACATGCCCTAGTAGCACGCGAAGCGGAGTACTATCTGCCTGCAAACGCGTCCAAGTATGACCTCATGTTGACGATTAAACACCAAGTTCTTGCGGTGAACGCTGGTATAGACGAATCAAATGTGTCTGGCGTTTATGCCCTGTTGCCCAAAGACCCCTACCGCTTGGCGGCTGAAGTTTGGCAAGCCGCACGAGCTCACTACCAGGTGCAGCAAGTTGGCGTGGTAATTACTGACAGTAGGAGTTTCCCGCTCAAATGGGGAGCTATTGGTACCTCTCTTGCCCACTGTGGCTTTGCGGCACTCAATAGTCATATCGGTGAGCCAGACTTGTTTGGTAGATTGCTCAAAATGACCACAGTAAACGTTGCCGAGTCATTAGCTCAGGCAGGGACGTTTGAAATGGGCGAAAGCAACGAACAGCAGCCGCTCGCGGTTATTCAAGATATTCCTCGTATCGTTTTTCAAGACCAGCCACCCACTGCGCCGGAGATTGCTGAGTTGGTAATTGGGATCAACGATGATGTGTACGCCCCCCTCCTGACAAGCGTCACTTGGCAGTGTGGGAAGCACGTGTAATGCTCATGTCAAAAAAAGGTATGTCGAAACAGGTGCTCTCAATTACCACTAAAACAGGTGACACAGGCAAGTCGGGGTTGGCTTCCGGTGAGCGGGTGCCAAAAGACGCAGCTGTTTTTTCTGCGATTGGTACGGTCGACGAGCTTAACTCTTGGTTAGGTTTGTTGGTAGCAGAGTTCGCAGAACAATTTACACCCCAAAAAAAGCAGCTCTTGGTTATTCAAGAACAGCTTTTTTATTTGGGAGCCGAGCTCGCCGGATCAACCTCGGCAATCATCACTGCACCAGCCCTGCGCAAACTAGAAAAAAATGCGCATGCACTGCAAGTTGCGCTCTCAGACAATTGGCACACGAAGTTTGTTTTTCCTGGTGGCAGCCAGTTGGGAGCGTACTGTGATGTGGCACGCACTGTTTGTCGGCGAGCAGAGCGAGTACTTGTATCTCTCAACAGAAACAACAAGCTATCGCAGTATGTGATCCGTTATATCAACCGACTATCAGACTATCTATATCTTCTGCGGTGTTTCGTGAATGAACAAGTGGCTTTCCAAGAACGGCAATTCATCACCAAACATTAGTATTGAAATTTTCGTATTAGCCCCACTACCCTCCCCTGTATCTGCACGTTGGTGGCATAAATCGGACTCATGCTGGAGTTAGCTGGTTCCAGACGAACCCTAGTCAATTCTTTGTAAAAACGTTTGAGGGTGGCGAGGCCGTTGTCAAGCAAAGCGACCACAATGTCTCCATCACTGACATTTTGCGTTTCTTCAATCACTACGTAGTCACCATCATCAATATGGTCTTCGATCATAGACTTTCCCTTGACCTGCAAGACGTACGATCGTTTTTTTCCAGAAATCATTTCTGGCGAAACTTTAAATGATGCCTCGGGATCGGTGTGTGGTTCGATGGGTGAGCCAGCGGCGATAAAACCAAGCAGTGGCAAGTCGACACTATCAGAAATGTGCATAAATGTGCGATCAAGGAGTTCAATTCCTCGGACAGCTCCCTCATGTCGCTTGATGACTTTTTTACGTTGCAATGCTTGGAGATGTTCATGCACAGTCGCCAGTGAAGAAACGGAAATAGATTCGGCAATTTCTCTTAAGGTCGGAGAGTAACCGTTTTTCTGTAAGTACTGGGCAATAAAGTCAACAATTTGTCGCTGTCGTTTATAGAGTGTGACGGCCATGAGCTCCTCCTTTGTTTCGGGCGTATATTTCCCAAAGCATTCGTAGGATAACCGAATAACTCACGAACCTGCAACCGCATCTTAAAATATACAAATAGATCATTCACTGTCCACTGGCTCATTGCAGGAGTGCTCGACCAGTCATGCTTTCTGGAGGAGTAATCCCCATCAGCTTGAGTATGGTGGGAGCTACGTCTGCCAGAATTCCCGTTGGGAGCATAGTGGGAGTTTGAGTAAATTGGTTGGCGATGATCAGCAGTGGGACTGGGTAGGTCGAGTGTTCGGTGTCTACCGCGCCAGTTTGGATATTGATCATTTCCTCCACATTGCCATGATCGGCCGTGATAATGACAACACCATTCTTTTGAGTCACGGCAGTAACAATTTGTCCGACCACTTGATCAACGATCTCACAGGCTTTTACCGCCGCCTCAAAGTTGCCGGTGTGTCCGACCATATCGCCATTGCAGATGTTCGAAATAATCACATGATACGTGTCGGTCATGATACGAGCAATCATTTCCTGGGCAATTTCAAAAGCACTCATCTCTGGTGCTTGATCATACGACCTCACTCCTTTTGAAGGTACGATCACCCGATCCTCTCCGGGATACAGGGTTTCTTGTTGACCATTCATGTAATAGGTGACAAAACGTTCTTTCTCGCTCTCAGTGATACGCAGTTGGCGGAGGCCTTGTTGAGAAAACACCTGACCTAAGGGGTGAAGAATTTTTTGTGGTGGAAAGGCAATGTCTACCGGTAAGCCAGCTTCATACTCTGTCAAGGTGACAAAGTACAAGTTACTAAGAATTTTCTTCCGCTGGAAAGTTTGACTGGCTTGCGGTTTTTGGATATTTGTTTTCTCGTACTTTTCTGTATAGGGATCAAAGGCTGTGGTATGTATGCCTTGCTCAAAGTCTGGCATGACTAGGGCGCGCGTCAACTCTCGCGGGCGGTCCACTCTAAAGTTGAAGAAAATTACCGCGTCATTCTTTTCAATCGTGCGTTTTTCTCCATCGTGTCCACAGATGCTGATTGGCTCAATGAACTCATCGGTCACGCCCTGGTTATATTGGTCTTGAAATGACTGCAGCGGGTCGAGAATGCACGAGTCTTGACTGCCAAGGGTGAGCGCATCGTATGCCTTTTCGATTCTATCCCATTTACGGTCGCGATCCATCGCATAGTACCGACCCATGAGTGTCGCAATTTGTCCGATACCCATATGTTTGCAGCTCTCCATGATTTGCTTGATATACTCTATTCCAGAAGTGGGCGGCGAATCTCTGCCATCGGTGAAGGCGTGGATATAGACTTTGGTCAAGCCTTGTTGTTTGGAAAAATTCAGCAGCGCATATAAATGCTCAATATTTGAGTGAACACCGCCAGCTCCGACCAATCCCATGAGGTGCAGTGTGCTGTCGTATTTGCGAACGTGTTGGGCGGCGTTGAGCAGTGCTTGGTTAGAAAAAAAGGAACCATCGGCGATCGACATGTTGATTCTTGGTAAATCCTGGTAGACGATGTGACCAGCTCCAATATTGAGGTGACCTGTTTCTGTATTGCCATCTTCTCCCTGGGGTAAACCAACCGCTTGGCCACTCGCCGTCAATTGGGTATGGGGATACGAAACCCAGTAGCCATCCATGTTTGGCGTGTGGGCTTTGGCAATGGCATTGCCAGGATTTTGCGGTCCCAGTCCCCAGCCGTCGAGAACGAGCAGCACCACTGGTCTTGGTCCTGAGTAGTTTGATTGAGCGAGCGAGGGATCGAGTGGCTTGCTCGAAAGTATCGGAGTTACAGCTGATTGACTCATGATTGCTTCTGCCGCACAAGTTCAAGTTCGAGATAAATTTGCGATAAACGATTATACTTGGCAATCCGCTCGCCCCTATTTGGTGGACCGAACTTGGTATACTGCGCCCCCACTCCGACGGCAAAGTCAGCAATAAAATCGTCATTGGTTTCGCCGCTGCGGTGTGAAAGCACAATACTCCAACCTGCCTGGCGCGCCAGTGAGATGACTTTAATGGTTTCGGTAATCGTCCCAACCTGATTTGGTTTTACCAGCAGGGTGTTACAGAATTTTTTATCAATTGCTTCTTGCACTCTTTCCAGGCTGGTCGCCACCAAGCTGTCGCCAACTATTTTGGTGGTTTCGCCCAGTGCTGCAGTAATTTTTTGCCAGGAACCTGTGTCATCGTCCGCAAATGGATCTTCCAGATAAAAAACATTGTAGAGGCTGCGAAGTTTTTGGTAGTACTCTAGCAGTTCGGAGCTGGTGTATGGTTGGGCTCGATCGCGCAACGTATACCTACCTCCGCCATAAAACTCAGATGCAGCGGCGTCTACCCCAAAGAATAAATCCTGAGCTAACGTGTAAGGGCTTGATTTAATCGTTTCAACTAAAATTTCAAACACATCACTATTGCTGTACAAGTTCGGGGTGAAACCACCCACTAAACCGACCGAGTGAATCGCTCCTTTGAGAACGAGTATCTCTTCTAGTTTTTGAAAAAGTGTGACCGCCATACTCAGTGATTCGGGGAAGGAAATGTGACTAGCTGGCAAAATTTGAAACTCCTGCAGGTCTAAATTATCTGCACCGTGTTCCCCACCATTTATGACGGAAAAGATGTTCGAAGGTATGAGCAGTTCATGGGTCAGCTGATATTTGTTGAAGATGTAGTAGTAGAGTGCGACGTTGTTCGTTAATGCCCCTGCCTTACAGACTGCCTGTGAAACTCCCAGGATAGTATTTGCGCCCAGATTGGATTTGTCTGCAGTGCCATCTAAAGTCAGGAGGAGTTGGTCAATTTCTTCTTGTTGGGTTGGGTCCTTGCCAACAATTTGCGGTGCAATCAGGGCATTGATATTTTGCACAGCCTTCAGCACCCCCTTACCGATCATTCTATTTGGATCTTTGTCGCGCAACTCCATGGCCTCATATTTCCCGACTGAAGTTCCGGTTGGCACACTGGTGATAACTATGCCACCTGTATCGAGCCAGAGCGTGCATTCTACGGTTGGTAATCCCCGAGAGTCTAAAATTTCCCGAGCGTATATTCCTTGAATTTTGGGCATGTAGTGCTATGGTAGCGCGTTCCACCTTTGTGCTTCAAGTTCAGATATGTGGTTATTTGACGTCTGCGACATATCCTGTTCATTAATCTGGGTGATGAGCAGCACTTCTTTGTCTTGTTCCCACTCAATCACCAGCGAAAGAAACGTGGTTTGCGAAATTTTTTGCAGTAACCGAGCAAGGTGGGTCGTTTGTTCACGATTCAAGATGCGCTGATGCTGCTGGGTAACTGCGACAGCTGTTTTGACCACGCAATCAGTGGCGCGTTTATAATACGTCTCTTTTTTGCCAATCTGGGCAGCAATCTCTTGGAGTGTGCTTTGGTGGACTTTGTACCAATCGTATGATGTTGGTGATACTCGATCTGATCGAACACCCAATTGGGCACAAATAGTCAACACGTTTTTTTCAGGGGATACAGGGTGTTTTGAACAGATGGTCCCAGAGTTATGCGCTTGGAGTTGTGTTTGTACACAGATGCCCGATGCTGCAGCAAGTACGAGTGTATTTGTCTTTCGGCTCGCTATCAGTGCTTGTTCAAGCAGCTCGTTAGCTACTAGTTGTACTGACTCGAGAAGGTTGTTGTCACCAGAGATGTTTTCATACGGTTGTGCTAATTTGTCACGAATGGGTTTCGTAGAAAATAACCTCACGAATGAAGCCAACAAGGTTTGGTGGTAGGTCGCAGTAATTGTTCTGGCGAGCGAAGCTGCCAGTTGTTCTTGTTTGAAGAGTTGTAGTACTTTCGCCTCTACCAGAGATACGGTTGCTGGATCAGACGCACAGGTAGTTCGTTCACGCAAAAGTGCGGCAATGTTGGTTTGGACCACAAATGTTTCAAAAAGCAACTCTGGCGGGATATACAGAGTTGGAGCTATCGGTACGTCAAGCGTTTGCGCAAAGCGCAAGAGACGCAGTTGGATCGGCAGCGCATTCGCATTGGCTGCGTGTTCAAGCAACAAAGTGGCAGACATGCACTCATCCTAGCACACTCGAGGCTAGTGTTTGAGTTGGGCCTTGAACCAATCTACGACTGGAATCGGGGCAGGATCAAGCCGATGCAACATGGCTGAGTAAAAGGTGACATAGGCTCCAAAGGTGAGAAACTCAAATGCTTGCTCGAGCTTGGTACGACTTTTGAGCTGCAGTGTTTGGTACTCGATGCCATTTTTTTGTAGCACTTCTTGTGTGAGCAGCATGCGTTTGCGATTGCCAGACTGGTACAGATCCGAGAGGACGGTAAAGAAAAACAACATGTCATCTCTATTTTCGGGAAATTGCAGACCCTCGATTAGATGATGATTAATTTCTGGTACGACGCGGTACTCTGAGTAGGTTTTGGCGTTCTCATTAAGCTGGTTGGCAAACACATGAGCTACGCCCTCCAGGTGTTCTGCCACGGTTACGATGGGAATGCGTTTGGCAAACTGATACGCCAATAGTTTGGCGGGGTTGCGCTCTTCGGGTACGACGATACCCGCCGTTAGATGGGAGGTTGCAATCGCAGCTAACACTTGATCTACATGAGTGGAAGTAACACCCAGGATACCAAGCTGAGACAAGAGCGCGATTTGTCCAAATATTGAGTAGCCCAGTGCCATTCTTGGTTGACCAGAGGGATTATAGGTAGGCACAAAAATCAATACCGGGGCGTTGGCAGCTTGTAGCAGTGCGGCTAATTCTCCACCTGAGGTAACGCCGGTTACTTTGGCTCCGCGCTGCAAAGCCTGCTTGGTAGCATTGAGCGTTTCCTCGGTTGTGCCAGAGTAACTTGACGCGACAAACAGCGTGTCCTTGCCAACAAACGCGGGCAACGTATAGTCGGGAACGATGGTGATCGGCAACTGCAGCTCATCTTTAAAGACAGTTTGAATGACGTGCGTGCCGAGGGCTGAGCCACCCATGCCACCGACCACGATATTTTGTACCGTTTTGTAGGCAGCCGAGATTTTTAGTGTTTGTGCTTGTGTCCAGACGTCTTGTACCTGTTGGGCGAGCTGCTCAATCGAGCCTTTGGTATCGCTTTTGTCAAGCAGTTGCATTTCAGCCAGATTATCAAGAATAGCGGTATGGTCGTTCATGAGTCCTCCCGATTAGTTTTATACTTTGTATGCTTTGCCAGCGTGCCAGAGATAGTTTGCTGCGGATATATACTGCTCCCCGAGCCAACGAGTGTGCCTGGCATACTCGTGACCCGCGCCCCAAGCACAACTTCGTTGCCAGTAATGAGACCGAGAGCTGCTTTTTCGCTCGTGACAGCCACACCTTTGACAACCGGCTCAATTATCGCTCGGTCAAAACGTTTATTCGCCGTGATTAAGCCTGCACCAATGGTGGTCTTTGGGCCAAGGATTGAATCGGCCAAGTAGCTTTGGTGAATCGTGGCTTCTGGATGAAGCAAAGACCGCACGACTTCAGTATAAGCCCCGACTCGTGCACCGTACTCAAGCGCACTTTGTCGCACAAAACTGTACTCCCCTATGAGGGCATGTTCTCCGATATACGCGGGGCCAATTATTTTTGCAAAGTCACGGATCTCTGCATGGTCTGCCAAAACAACGGGACCATTCGCTTCGTTCAAAATTGCAGTTTTGGCAATTACGGCTGTAGCCGCCCGTTTTGGTTGTTGTTGTGCAAGCAGGAGCTGCATGAGATCGAGTAACTGCCAGGCATACTTAAGTGTTGGCAACTGTTGGCTATTCTCAATCCAGCAAACGTTTGCCTGCTGTACATATTCATTGAGGGCTACCTCAAAGTTGTACTCAGACTGTTTTGTGGCTGCGAGGGCTTGCAAGTACTCACTGTTGAGTAGATACACGCTGGATATTTTCATGCGCGAAGTCGTATCACTCGGAGTAGGTTTTTCTATCACTCGGGTTACTCGATCATCGGCATATTCAATAATCCCATAACGCTTTGGGTGCGCAGTCACCTCTCCAGCCAAAACACAAGAACACTGCGTTGCTCGTTGTTTTTTTTGTAAGCTTTTTAAAATTGGTCCGCTAGTCACGTGGTATGGACTGACCACAAAAAAATGCTGGGGCAACTGTGACTGTAGCTGCAGTAGTGCGTCTCCCATACCGAGTGGCATAGGTTGGGTGACGATAGAAATCGTAAAATCTGTTGGTAGGCCAGTGACGAGTTGCCCTGCGATGAGAGAATCTTGCGGTGAGACAACAACAAACACTGTTCGCACACCAGCGCGATAGGCATTTTCGAGTGTGTGCGAGATGAGTGGTTTGCCAGCTACGGCACAAAAACCCTTGTGGTGGTCATTTGCCAGAGGAAAGAATCGAGAGCTTTGACCAGCAGCGAGGATAACGAGGGGCGTGTCATGCATGCTTGAGCAATTTTGAGACTTGATCCCAGGTTGGTAGGGTATTTTCAGAAATGCGGATAGCAGCTACGGCATGGGCAATTGTGATGGCTGCCTGCATGTTTTTGCCTTGTCGACGAGCAAATAGATATCCAGCGTTGAAACTATCACCTGCACCGACCGCGTTTTTTGGTGTGACGGAAAAACTGGGTACCATAAACGTATGTCCCTCTACATCGAGTCCTATAGCTCCTTGGTCTCCTCGAGTGACAACTATCTCTGGTCGAGATGGTAGTTGCAGCAGTTTTTTGAATCCTGCCTCAATCGTATCTACTCCCCAGATGGTGGTGAACTCTCGTTCATTTGGGCGGTAATAGGTGACATGACCAATCAAACTCTTTACTTTCGAGATGTGTTCCTCGCGCACCACGTTACTCACCATTCCGTGATCAAGTAGTACGTCTATCCCGGCTTTTCTGGCGTCAATAACTAGTTGTTGGTATCCTGGTTGAAGCATGGTCAATTTGAAGTAACTACCAATATAGAGTGTCGAAATTTTGTCAAAGTAATTGCGCACGACTCGCAGCGCATCTTCTGGGTTGAGGGCAGCGTTGGCGGAACCTCCGGTAGTTTGAATTGTATTGCCCTGAGGATTGGTGAAGTGTGAGCTAACGTTGGTTTGTACCTCTGGATCGGTGAAGATAAGCTGTTGAATTTTTAACTTGCTCAGTTCTTCAGTTACAATTTTGCCGACTCGATCTTGACCAATTTTCCCAAGCAGTGCGGTGGTCATGCCCAGGTTTGCCCCGACTTGTGCAAAGTTGGCAGCCGAGCCACCGACGCTCAGCAGTACTTGAGAGCCGACTGTCTCGGTTTCTGTATTGATGCCAATTTTGGAATCAAAAGGAAACTTGCTATAGTGAATATCGAGATAAATTGATCCGATTGCCAGCGCATCAAAGGGTCTATGCATATGTTTATTCTAAGGCATGCGTGTTGACGCCCTCGTTCCAGTTGACTTCGCTGAATCGACTAAGCATTGCCTTAATAGTTTTTTTCATGGCTTCATACTGCACAAATGTTTTACCCTCGAACTTAACCGTGATGTACGGTCCGTTTTGCGAAGCCCGAATAATCGCCATCTCCTCCTGAGTATCCATCCGAATGCCATCAATATCAATGTACTGGGCATTTGGCCACCGCTCCATAAAGGCTTGGCGAATCTTGGTATTGATAAATTCAAATTTTATGTCGTCCGCCACCCCAAATTTTATTTCTGGACTCGAGGTGTAATGGGCAAGCAATGCCACCGCTTGAGAAAGTTTGGACTGTCTACGTTCAAGAAATTGCAGCAACCGTAAACTGGCATACGCGCCGTCATCATGACCGTAAAAGTTATCCATAAAGAAGATGTGTCCAGAAAGTTCACCGCCAAATGGACCACGTTCCTCTTTTAGTTTCGCTTTAATAAACGAGTGACCAGTTAGCCACATGACAGGAATACCGCCTGCCTGCTCGATTGCTTCGGTTACTTGGCGTGAGCACAACGTATTGTAGACAATCTTCGAGCCAGGCATAAATTCGAGCACATCTTGGGCAAACAAAGCCACAATCGTGTCCATCCATAAGACTTGTCCCGTATCATCGACTACGGCCATGCGATCGCCATCGGAGTCATAGGCAAAGCCTAAGTCTGCGTTGGCATTTTTTACTCCTTCGGCTAATCGGTCCAGTACCTCCATCTCAGTCGGGTCAGGCACGCCGAGAGGAAAGGTACCGTCGAGCGTGGTATTTTGCTCAATGACCTCGCAGCCAGCACTGCGCAATAACTTTGGATAAAACATGCCCCCGGTCGCGTTGCACGTGTCAACAACAACTTTCCATGGTCGCTTGAGAGAGAAGTGTTTGAGAATATCGGCTAGATAAGCGGGGAAAATATCATCAGTTCGATTGGAACCATTGCCCTGTGAAAATTTACCTTGGGCACAGAGCTCTCGTAAATACTGGATCTCCTCAGTCACCATGGTGTCAGAGTATCCCACCCCAAGTTTGATGCCATTGTAGTTGCCGGGGTTGTGAGAGGCGGTAATCATCGCACTCCCCTTGGTTTTGTAGTGATAGGCTGAGAAGTAGGTAATTTGACTCAGGCTCAGTCCCATGTCGATGGTGTCGATGCCGCCGTCGTTACAACCGGCAATAAAGGCTTTGGCGTACGCTTCGCTGGTTGTGCGGTTGTCGCGACCAATGCTGACCTCTTTGATTCTTCGCTCTGCCAAAAAGGTAGCATACCCACGACCGAGTGTGTACATAACATCTTCGTTAAGATCTTTGTCGGCAACACCGCGCAAATCATAGCCTCTGAAAATGGTGGGATTGATATCAGCAACCACGGTATACATAGCGTATTCCTTACAAGCAAAAAACTTATACTGAGTACTCGCCCGATAGCGACTGATCTGTTTACTCTACAGTGAGAGAGTGAAAAGATCAAGCTGCTGTTCGAGCGTCAGCGCAGTGCTGCTAGTTTTGTTCTGCTGGTCAAACTCGAGTAGGTGTTGATGCAACAAGAGTAGTTCGTTGAGCAAAAAGCGTTTGGCTTGCTTATGCAATTTCGCTTGCACAAATGGTGGTCCTGCAACTGGTCCACCGTCTTTTGCGAGCAGGAGGAGTCGGGTTTGTCGAGCAAGCATGACAAAACAGAACCCTGCACCATCATACTTGATTGCTTGCGCAAGGTGTGAGAGTGCTTGTTGTCGTACTTGTTTGTCGCCGAGACAATCAAGCCAGGTGAATAATGTCGAGCTCATCGGAAAGTGCACGATTTGGGCTCTCGGAAATTTTTTTAATTCACTGGCGGTTAAGTCTTTTCGCTCCCAAAGAATTATTGTGTCGTCTTGATGTGCCTGGAGATACTCGATGAGCGCCTGTTTGTTTGCCGATCGAGGCAGGCTATGCAACTCCTCAATGATCAGGAGTTTCCTTTTGAGAAATAAACTTTGCTCTCCCAAAAGCAGTTCAAGGTTGGCTTGTGAACATTGCTTGGCTTGGATGCGTTCCAGGTCATGACCTTGTGCTGTTGCTTGTTGCAGTTCGACCACCAGAGCTTGGTGAGCATGCACCTCGTGAGTACCGTGCAGTATTTTCATTGTTAGCGAGCAATAATGAGTAGTTGGGCAAGTAAATATCCGAGCAGCACCAGGGTAGCATACAGAATGGCTGTGTGCAGGATGCGTAAATTTTTGTGTGCCCGTGACTCGGCGTGTGGCCAGTGTAGTTTTTCGGTCAAGCGCACAAGAAATGAGTGGTGGCGTTCAAACCTCAGGTGCTGTTTGCTCATGACTACCAGTATACAGTGTTATCCTACCGAGATTGAGAACTGTTGCAGCTCGCGTTTTGCTCGTTTATAGGTGGGTGCGAACTTTGCCACGAGTGCCCAGAAAGCAACAGAATGGTTATGGTGGGTTATGTGAGCCAGTTCATGAATGATCACGTAATCAATTATTGGGGGAGAAAAATGCACCAAACGCCAGTTAAAGTTGATTGTTCCCCGAGAACTACAACTGCCCCAGCGAGTGCGCTGTTCACGCAAGGTGATGTGTGAAAACTGTACACCCATCGTGCGGGCAAGAGTGTATGACTTCGGTAATAAATACAGCTCGGCAGTTTGTTTCAAAAATCGCGCAACTGCTTTATTGTACTGTGCGGTTGTAGTAGTTATAAGTTGGAGTGAGTTGTTGTACACCAGCGCCTGTTCTAAAATTGTAAAGCCAGTCCGCTGTGAGGCGCTCGAGATGATTTTTTTGTGGTAGCGTTTGCCAAATAGTAAGATATCGCTCTCGCGCTCAACTGCCACTTTCTTTTGCTGTTTTTGCAGTTGCGTCATGATCCATGGCTCCTGCTGTCTCAAGAATACTTCCACCATAAATTTTGGTACCAGGGGGGGTGCGGTCACCAGCACTACTCCATCGTTGTCAACACGCAACGAAATGTTTGCAGACCGTCTCGATCGTCTCAGCGTATATGGTCGCATAGTAGTCACTACCGGCTTATGAAATGGGCAAAAATTTCCAGTGTCGCTACGTACCGTTGGATTGGTTCGGCGAAGAGAAGCAAACAAGTACCTATGATGATGTCGATCGATTCAGCCAGTATAGCCTTCTTTTTTGTCAATTGGACGGCAACGATAATTTGCAGCACACTTTTAAAGAGCAGGAGCATGGCTTCAACGATGAGTGTTTCTAGACTAGCCTTGCTGATCTCGTGTTGGACAAGCTGTTGTTCCAAAACAGGATACTCCTTGAGTAAAAAAACTGCGGCAAGCGAAAGCTCCTGCACACTATAGAGTGTGAGTAAAATCAGCGTGATTTTTTTCCAAATGACATGGAGCAAATGGGCATAGGCGTGAACGAGTAACTGCCATTTGGGATGCAGGGAAATAGTAACCTCAATATTTGAAGGTGTAGTCGGTTCTTGGATTACTTGCACTGCCTGCATAGTTGTATCTTAACGTGTGCGGTACAATAGGGCAAGAATTCGGCCGAGATGCTGGAACTGGTAGACAGGCTGGACTTAGAATCCAGTGCCCGTTAAGGGTGTGCAGGTTCAAATCCTGTTCTCGGCACAAAAAACCCCCTGCGTAAGCGAGGGGGGTCTTTTGACTCAGAACGTAAACTCCGGTGAGGAACAAACCTTCTGAGTTATTTGTACTATAACAAATTATTATAAGATTGTCAATCTATATCAAATTTAGTCAGTTTGGCGCGACGAATTCCAAGAGATCAGCATCCTGTTTTGCAGAACGCCCTGCTCCCCGATCATCAAAGCGCATTTCTGCCATCCACTGATTGACGCTGACTGCCCAACTGCCGTTACTCGATGGGGTGTATTTGCGCATGATTTGTTCTGGCGTCACCAACCCTTTGTCAATATAGTTGGTTTTGAGCACGTTCGCCGCGGCCCGAAAGTTTTCTGCATAACTGGCGAACTCCCAGGTTCCTTTGGCATGAACGCCCAGTCCGAGGCAGTTGTACGAACCTGGTGGGGTAACTTTGCATAAATTGCTTTCTTGCATGGCAATGGCTGGCAAGAGTCGAAAGTCCATCTCCTGCTCATCCGCAATTTCGACAAACAGCTTACCATACTCCTCGTGTGGCTTCAGCGGCGAGTTATACCGAGCCAAGAAGTTTGTCACCAACTGCGCGCGCGCATCTTGAATTTCCAAAAACGTGCTAATCTCAGTTTGATTTTGTCCACCTATGTTCCCTGCGATGCTGGCCCGCACCGCTTCGCTTGGGTTGCCCAAAAAATCTCGCCAGGTAATTCCCTGGAGATAAAATTGAATTCCGGCCACGCTGATCAGGATCACGCCGGTAGATAAAAAGATCCATGAAAAGGCGAAGAAGAAGATTTTCATTACTCTGGAAAGGATAGTATACCAAAGAGTACTGCACCTGGACAATAACCCGAAGCAGTGATATCCTATAATTATTAAGATGAAACAAATTTTATCACTATACACCGCACTATTACTTATTCTCTGCCTGCCGCAAGGAGTACATGCAGACGAAGTCGAGAAACTCGGCATGCACGTACTTCGTCCCGAGGAGTTTGTGGTTGCGAAGCAAGTACTCAAGTCAGACGATACTGCAGCTTCGCAGACTGCCTGGCACTACATAACGATTCCCCTTACCCTTGATCAGCTAGAGGACCAAACGCGCTGGCAGAGGTACTTTTCCCAGGCCAAAGCCGAGCGCATTATTCCTATTGTCCGCCTGGCCACTCGCTTTGCAGATGGCAGCTGGCAACGACCCAATCGCAAAGAACTCATTTCGCTGATCGAGTTTTTGACCAAACTTGACTGGCCGACGGCAGAAAAGCGTGTGATCATTTTCAATGAGGTTAACCATGCGCAAGAGTGGGGCGGTGTGGTTGATCCCAACTCGTATGCGCGCGATTTTATATTTGCGAGTAATTGGGCTCACGCAGTTGATGACAGTTTCATGGTTTTGCCGGCAGCGATGGACTTGGCTGCGGGCAATACGAACAGTACTCGCGAGGCGTTTTCCTACCTTGCCGCTCTGTATGAATATGACCAAGAAATTTTTGCCTATGCAGATGCCTGGAACTCTCACTCGTATCCCAATCCAGATTTCTCTTCCTCCCCGACTCGTACCGACAAAAAATCTCTGCGCGGTTTTGAGCACGAATTAGCATTTTTACGCCAGAAAACCGACAAAAACTTCCCGGTCTACATCACCGAAACTGGTTGGAGAAGCTCGCCCGCAACCGACCGTTGGTTGAGCTCGTACTATGAGTATGCGCTCCAGAATATTTGGAGTAAGCCTGAAGTTGTGGCAGTTACCCCGTTCTTATATAAGGGTGCGCCAGGTCCATTCGCGGAGTTTAGCTTTGTGACTGGAGATGATAAACCTACCAACCAACTACTCGCGTTGCAGACGGCGTTGCGGAACTTCGCCCGCGGGCAGCATTTGTTGAGTAGCGTACAATAACTCCTATGAAATTTGCCATACTCAGTGACAGTCACGATCGTTGGGACTTACTAGATACTGCGGTTACAATGGCTAACGAGGCAAATTGTGCAGTCTTACTCCACGCAGGAGATCTTGTTGGGCTTGCAGGCATCGACGTGCTTGCTAAATTTGTCGGCGATGTCTATTTCATTTGGGGCAACAATGAAACTGAACAAAAAACTTTTGCAGACAGCATGGGTGCGTTCGATAATTTGCACCTTGCTGGTGGCACACTTGATACGACCATTGGGGTGACTACAGTCTTTATGAATCACTATCCGGAAGTTGCGCAGGCTGCATTTTCACTTGAGATTCATGATCTCGTAGTGCATGGTCACAGCCATGAGTACCAGGTAAAAAAGTTGGACAAGCGGTTTTTAATCAATCCTGGCGAGCTCTGCGGTCGCAAGACTGGGGTGTCAACCTTTGTTACTTTTGATGCAGAGGAAAAGTCGGTTGAGCGTATGGAGCTTGGATTGTAATTTGTTCGTGGTAGTCTGCTTGCCCTAGAAATGTGTTGATGGTAGAGCGAGAAAATTTTAAAGGGGAAGGGAGATCGGAAAAAGGTGCAGTCAAAGAGATTTTAGATTTTCTTATTTCTGTTATTACTTGGATAGTCAACCTGAGTGCGGCTCAGTTGGTTAGGATATATCCGAACGGGAACTTACCTGATGCTATTTCAAAAGGTGGGTTCGTATCAAAGGTTTTGTTTGATGCCTGCTTGGTTGAATTTGCTAGGGAACACAAAGACCTGACTGCTAAACAAAGATGGTTGCTCTTATTTTTAGGTTTACTTATCGCAAGCTCAGATACTTTCGACGGTGCAACGGCTCGGGCATGTAAAAATGGAGAGATAGAACGTGATTCTGCCGGAGGGTTAAAGCTTGACACTGAGTTGGATAGATGGAGTATTTTTCTTAGCCAGGCAGCATCAATTGCTCGCGAATTTTTTCAAGAAAAGAATTATAGGAAACTTTTTTTCATGGTTTTAATTTTTATTTTCCAGATTCTTACTGATCCAGGTCCAAGTCTTTTTAATGCGCACATGAAGTCGAAAGGGAAAACTGAGCCAAGGCAAGCCGGTGACTTACTTGGCTTTTCGGGCACCCAAATATATCGAGTGTTAGAAAACCTACTCCGCAATATTTTTCCCCGTTTAAAAATGTTTGATATCGAAATACCAACGGTGTTTATAACTGGTACTTTGGGAGTTGTTGGAAATTTCCACCAAATGAGAAAGAGAAAAGATATTATAGATGATCATAATCGTCCAACTCCACTTAGTAAGGAAGTTCGCAAGGCCGCGGCAGAGTCATTTGAGGAACTAAAAAAAATTGCAGGTTTTACGATCCCTGTGGGATTGTTAATCGGAGTCTTAACTTTGTTCTTTGCTAAAGAACGTGATATTTCTGAGACCCAATGCTAAACTGATTGTGTGCGCATATTCATCTTTTCCAACACACATCTTACTCCGGTTTTTAAACCGATATTCAGCGGAATGCGCGGGAGCAAAAATATCTCAACCTGGTTTCCCTACCAGACCACATGGCAAAAGATCCAATATTTCGCGCCCTCATGCCCGCGGAGTTTTTTTATGAAACCGTCCCGCCAATTGCCCGGTGAAAAAAGACCACCTTGTCTTGGTAGCGGATTTCTTCGTAGCCAGAAAAATTATCGATCAAGCCTTTTTGGGTATAGCTGTACTGCCACTCTCCGTCCCCGAATGCATGTGGTCCGCGCAGCGACTCGAAACCAGACTCATCCTGCGACAATGCTTGTTTGAGAAACGAAAATGTTTGGTTAGCGAGTGCTTCGTTGCCCGCCGTCATACCACCACAGTACAAGTTGCTCCAGACAATTTTGCCGCGGAAACGCACAATTTCCTGACCCGAAGACTTGGTGTGTCCGGTGAAGCTATCTCGATATGACCAGTCACTCTGAAGAAACGTGTACTCGATAAAATCTCTGCGTTCGCTCGTTGGTTCTGGTGGTTTGCCGCTGGCGTAGGTCGACTTGCTGGCGAGGTCTACAAACCGAAATAAGTTTGTCAGAGAATAATTTTTTTTGTGCATACCCGTAATTCTACCGCAAAAATATACATGTTATAATCCCCGACCAATGAGTATTCTCTACACGATGGCTGTCAGTGTTGTGGTTTTTTTTGGTTTGGCAACTCAGACTGTTGCAGCCTCCCAATATACGGCAGAACCTACCAAAATTATTGTGCCGACAGCACAGATCGATTTGCCAGTTTTCACAGCTGAAATTGCTTATAATACTTGGGAAACCAGCGAGACAACGGCCTCATTTGGCAAGGGTTCGGCCATCCCGGGTTCGATTGGAAATACGGTAATTTTTGCCCATGCACGACCAGGGCTATTCGGATCATTAGATAAAGTGGCGGTTGGTGATCACATCCACATTTTTACTGCAGTAGATTGGTTTGTGTACCGAGTGACTGATGTTTTAGTTGTGTCACCAGAAGACGTTTCGATTCTCAAACAGCAAAAGGGAACCGAACTGACGCTTTTTACCTGCACCAGTCCAAAAGACTCGCATCGCCTAGTGATCAAAGCAGCTCTGGTTGCAAATACCCTGTAGATTTTTTCAACGCTGATTTCTGCACATTTGATATGTATATGTTTTCTGTGGTGTGCTGCATATAATGCAAATAGTATTTTACTATAACATATTAGTATTACTATCTAAATGAATAAAATGATATCAGTTATTTTTGCAATGCTGCGGTATGTACTCGAAGCCCTCTTTCTTTTAGGCTCTACATTATTTCTTTTGCAGCGAGCTCTAGTCAATCTTATTTGGCTGGTAAAAAAACAAATTGAGCGTGTTTATAAGCTATTTCTATTAACACTGAGCCGCGTGTATCTCACTAGTACAGCGGTATGCTTGCGGTTAGTAAAACTTGCGGCACAGCAAAAGAAACGATGGCGAGCAGCACGAGCGGCAATTGCAGTCGCCGTTGGCTTGATTGCAGGTTTAGCTGTCGATTACTATGCCTTCGAGTACATTCGCTCACTACCAAATCCGACCTCTTTGGACGACTTCAACACTCCAGCCGCAACCTTGATTTATGACGTCAACGGCGTGCTGTTGTATAGTGCCTACTCTGATACGTACCGTGTGCCTGTCGAGCTCTTTGATATCCCTCCCACACTTATAGCGGCGACTATCCAAGCAGAAGACGCTCGGTTTTTCTCCCACTCTGGTGTCGATCTGCACGGCATCGCTCGTGCAGTGATAAACAACGTACAGCAAAAACCCACGCAAGGAGCTTCTACCATTACGCAACAGCTGGCCAGGACAGTATTTTTAGACAGAAACCGCACCCTCAAACGTAAAGTTGACGAAATTATTTTAGCTCTAAAAATTGAACAGCAGTTTAGTAAAGCAGAAATTCTTGAGTTGTATTTTAACACCATTCCGTATGGGGGCGTGACAGTGGGAGTCGAAGCAGCCGCTAATCACTATTTTCATAAAAGCGCACGCGAGCTGAGTGCGGCAGAGGCAGTGTTTCTGGTCACTATTACTCCCGCTCCGAGTGTTTATCTCCAGACAGCGCAAGAAAATCCCGCTGATCAGCAACGTATTACGGCACTTGCAGAACAAATGCGAAACAGTGGTGCAATTACCGAAGAAACATACGCTGAAATTGCCACCACACAACTCAAGTTTTCACCCAGGGTTACCTACAAACGTGCGCCACATGCGGTTGACATGGTGCTTGAGCAAATTCATTCTAAACTCGTTCCAGCTGCGGCGCGAGAGTCTGGTGTAGTGGTACACACGAGCATTGATGTAGAGCTACAAAATCAAGTACAAGAAATTGTCCTCTCCGAGGTGGCGACCCAAGGTGAACAGTATCACTTCAGTAATGCAGCCGTGCTCATTGCAGACCCGACCACCGGCGCAATTTCTGCCATGGTTGGGTCGACCAATTACTACGAGCCGTTGTTTGGACAAGTAAATGTTGTCACCGCTCAACGGCAGCTCGGTTCAACACTCAAGATTGTTCCGTACGCTTTAGCACTAGAGGGTGCCTGGAAACCCGATACAGATATTCTTGATGCACCAGTAGTATTTCCAGCTTACCAAAATTACCAGCCGCGCAACTATGACAACAAGTTTCATGGCATGGTCACACTCACCGAAGCTCTGGGTAACTCATACAACATTCCCGCGCTCAAGCTCGCCAACGAGCTTGGAGTCGATAACGTTGCAACACTCGGAGTCAAAATGGGCATTGTGGAATTTTCACAGTTCTCTGATGCTATTCCACTTTCTTTGGCTATCGGTGGGGTAGAAACATCGCTGTTTAATCTCGCACAGGCATATCAAGTAGTTGCCCATGCTGGAGAAAAATTGCCCCTGCATCTGATTACTCGGATTACTACCCACGGTGGCAAAGTTTTGCACCAGCAGCAACCAGATCCTGCGCGAGTGCTCTCTACCCAGACAGCCAACGAGCTTCGGACAATACTCAGTGATCAAGCAGCACGAGCAGTGATGTTTGGCAGTTCAGAGTTTTTTACCTTTGACAGCGAGTCAGTCGCAATTAAGACTGGTACCTCAAATAACTTCAAAGACAATGTTGCAATTGCATTTGCCGACAACTTCGTAGTCGCGGCTTGGGTGGGAAATAACTCTGGAATGTCCATGTCTCGTGTAACTTCTGGTCAAACCGGTGCCACGCCAATTATGCATAGCACAACGCAACTTGTGCTGGAAATGAATCGATCAAGAACGGTGCTCAGTAGTAAATAACAAGGAGGATGTATGGCAGCTGCAAAAAAGGTAAAAAAACAAAGTGACTCAAGGAGGGTTTCGTACTTACTGCGAAAACCAGAAACCATGATCGGTTTGGTACTCTTTCTCATTGCTGGTGCCGTTTTGCTGCAAGCATTTAACCGAAATACCAGCACTGCACTTGAGGTGTTGGTGAGTCCAGTGCCAATGGCAGTGTTAGGCGAGCAATCACCTATTGCTGAACCAGCTGCTGCAGCAACCAACCAACCTGGTGTTGCGACAATCGATTCACTTGAGAACGTTAACGTTTTGGCTAACACAAGCAGCAGTATGACTGTCATAGCCAGAGAGGGCGATACGTTTTGGAAGCTCGCCAGAATTCACTGTGGATCTGGAACGGCAGCTGCAGTACTCAAAAAGGCCAATGGGTATGCGTTCAAACACTTGCAGCCGGGCGACAAAATTAGCGTTGTTTGTGAGTGAGGCGTCCGAAACCAGTGTTTTGGATGTAGAATACACAGGAGATGAATCAGAGCATAGCGGATAGAAAAAATGTTTTTTACTGGCAAACCGATCGTGCTGTAGAACCAGAAGATGCTGGTCGTATTTGGCTTGATCGACATCGGTATTTTACTGACGAAGAACTGATTTCAGAGGTAAATCGAGTGTTGATTGATGACAAGCTTGCAAGCATGAGCCCACTTGATCTCAGTGCCCAGACCAATTTAGGGAGCATCAACTCTGTTAGGGTCGGAAAGTTAGAATCAGGAAAAGAGGTCGTGGTTCGTTGTCATCCCAAAGGCATCAAAAACGGATATTTCCATGCTGAAGCATTGGCAGCACAACTGGTAAAAGATGCCAGCCTGCCAAGTTATAGCACTCTTGCCATTCACGATTACGAATCAGGAGACGACTTTGCTTTTCAAGTGCTTGAGAAACTTCCGGGAACTGCTATCACAAAATGGCTCGAAACAAACCCAAAAGATGAAGGTAAGCTTTTAATTGAAATTGGCAAAATGATGGCACAATTGCATCAGATCCAAGTTGCTGGCTTTGGACCTTTTGATAATGAGCAAGCAAAGTCAGGTATTTTGATTGGTCTACATAAAAAACTTGAAGATTCTGTGCGGGCCGGACTTGCTTTCAATGTAGCTGTTTTGGAAAAAGAAAAATTATTTTCAGCAAAACAAGCTCGTGCGATCCTTGCATTATTTAGTGGTACCAACCCATTGCTGAGTTCGCCTCAAGCTGTCCTTGTTCATAATGATTTTGCCGACTGGAACTTGCTGACTGATGGCAAGACCGTAACGGGAATACTTGACTGGGATGAATGTGTAGGCAGCGATCCCGTGAGTGATATTGCTTGTTGGAGTACTTTCTTTGATCCCGAAAGAATGAGCGGGTTTCTTGCAGGGTATTGGCAAGTAGCTCGCAAGCCAGATAATTTTCAAGATCGGTTTGAACTGTTGCGACTTCGATATGTATTGTCGAAAATGACACTACGCATTCGGCGCTATTCTTGGGAAAAATCAGACTCAATCAGAGAAAGAATTGAAGTTGGAAAACTACACCTAGCGCAGTCAATGAAGTATTTTTGTCTATAAGTAGTTGATCTTTTTTATGCCAACGCAAGTGAGATAGTATAGAAAGTAACAAAACAATGTTATACCAATGAAAAAATTTATTAAAAATATAATCTTTTCTATATTAATCGTCATATTAGTAGTATTCTGTTACTTATTTTTTGTTCTATTTCCTTCCCTATCTTGCATAGATTCAAGTTATCGAGTTTCATTTATTAAAAACAGAATCACTGGTAGTTGTAGTTATACATATACTTGTACTGCCGATCCTATTCGGGAATTTCCAAGGTTTTTTTACACTCCTAGTTGTTCAAAAAATGACGCTCTATTCGCTCTAAAAAAAGGAAGTAAGTATAAAATTGAAGTCGGAAATTTAGTTGATCGATGTGAAACATTTTGTACAAAAACATACTCTGATCATTTTTGTAATTTTACAACGCAGAATCCAGAATTAAATTGTAAAGAAATATTAGATAACGTAAAACCATGACTGGGATATGTTGAGCTTTTTTAAAATGATCAAAAAACTAAGCTCGCAAGGTTTTGAGAGAATTTGAACAGTGTTCTACGCTGACTCTTGAAGTGCTGCCGTCTTTGTGATCATCGGTGAGTTCATATTTTTCAATAAGAATGAATTGTCCTACGCCTAGTTTTAGGTCACTACTTGGTCTGCTCGCGTTTTGTTACAATACCTGCATCTGGTCTGTCAGTCATGCCAAGATGCATAACGCCACCGTCTGCCAGTAGATCCATAGCTTGCTTTTCAAGCCAAACAATAAAATCTTCTAGCGAGATACATTGATTGGTCAAAGTTAGTTGCAAACCTGGATCTGGATCTGGAGCAACCAGTTTTGAAGAATAAATAATGTCAAATGTTCGTGATTCTTCTGGCAATATTTCAGCAAATCTAAATGTTCGCACAGGACCAACTATGTCAGCCACTATTGTCAAGAAAAATAGTTCTTGATCAATTTCTGGCTGCGGTTTCAAATCAATTACAACGACTTTTGCTCCAAGTGAGGCGCAAATTCTAGAGAACCACGGAATTCGGTATTTTTCATCCAAAGCTGTACCAGCTCCAATATCTAACACACGAAGTCCTTTAAGAGCATTTCCCCAGTTTGGTCTGATCTCATTTGTTCGTATTCTTAGTATCGTATCAAGCGCAGCACTCACATACAGCAATCCCATTTGCTCTGCTTCTTGCGAGTTTCTCAGAGTCTTTAAATTTTTTTTCTTCTATCTCACGGTAGGTGGTCATTAGTTTTTGGACATAAATGTTAATTTTTTATCTGTGAGCCAGCTGGGACTCGAACCCAGGACACATTGCTTAAGAGGCAATTGCTCTAACCAACTGAGCTACTGGCCCACGTGTGCACTCGGCGGGAATTGAACCCACAACCTTCTGTTCCGAAGACAGACGCTCTATCCAATTGAGCTACGAGTGCATGAGCGTAAATTATATCATCCAACGACCCGGCAGATGACAACACAAGATCGAGTTGTATAATAGCCAGGAACATGGCACGTTCGTATACACAGTTGGTAAATAAAGCCCTCCGCTTGTTTCAACTCAAACGAGAGATCAATCACCTGATTCCTTCCGACGATACATTTCCACGTCCATTTATTACCATAGCTCGTGACCCAGGGAGTGGCGGAAAGCCAATTGCTATGGCGGTTGCCAAAAAGCTTGGGTTTGAGTTTGTTGATCAACAAATCATCGATGAAATCGCCCGCTCTACCAAGAAACGACGGGCAATTATCAAAGAGCTTGACGAAAAAAGTCGCTCTCACATTGATGATATTATTCACTCGGTGCTTAATGTTGAGTACGTCAGTGACTTGGTTTTTATTGCAGAAATGGTGAAGGTAATTATCGCGTATGCGTGTAAGGGCAATACGGTGATCCTTGGTCGAGGTGCAAATAGCTTCACTCCTCAGGCAAAAGGTTTGCATGTCAATATCACCGCTCCGTACCCGATACGCGTGCGCCGCGCTATGGAGTATGAAGGCTATGATTATGACCAAGCGCGCGAAGTAATTGCCAAAGTAGAGGCCGAACGAGAAGAATTCGTCGAGCAGTACTTTGTAACGGACAACAAACGCAGAAACGTATTTGATCTGACAATTAATACCACCTATTTTTCAGTTGCTCGATCAAGAGACATTATTGTCGCTGCTTTCAAACAAAAATTCTCAGAGTAATGGTACAATCTTGTCTGGTAAACAAGCCGAAGTGGCGGAATGGTAGACGCGCACGCTTCAGGAGCGTGTGGGGCAACCCGTGGAGGTTCGAGTCCTCTCTTCGGCACACTGGATGTTATATAATGTGACTCGTGCCCGGGTGGTGAAATGGTATACACGTACGCTTGAGGTGCGTATGCCGAAAGGTGTGGAGGTTCAAGTCCTCTCCCGGGCACAACGTTTGAGATAATCGGACGCTTAGCTCAGTTGGTTAGAGCACCGCGTTTACATCGCGGGTGTCGGGGGTTCGAATCCCTCAGCGTCCACAGTGCCAAGCTAGCCAAGTCGGTCACGGCGCATGTCTGAAAAACATGAAATTCAGGTTCGATTCCTGAGCTTGGCACAAATTTTTTTTGTGCTTACCTCTTGCCCAGCATGCCCATGATGAGTTCTTTGATGAATTTGGCTGTTTCTGCGATGATTATCCCCAGGGTTTTACCTAAAAATTTTGAGGTATCCTGACCAACATAGCCGGCTTTTCGGTTGAAATCTGGCGAAGTGAGGTATGATTTTATGCTCATGCTTTGAGTATACACGACGTCGTTGTACAATAGCCAGGCGCGAGAATAGCTCAGTGGTAGAGCGCTTCCTTGCCAAGGAAGAGGCCGCGGGTTCGAATCCCGTTTCTCGCTCAAATGAAACAAAAGCTTTTATTGATTGGACTGATTTTTTTTCTGATCTTCACCCGCTTTTCCGCGCTCGATACCTTGCCACCCTTTTTGACTCACGATGAGGTGGTGTATGGTGTGGTAGCGCAGTCATTTGCGGTCCAAGGGACGACGCTGACGCAGGATCAGACTTGGTATAGTTTGCGTCCGGTGCATCCGTTTTACGCAGAGTTTCCTGCATTACTCATGACGCCATTTTTTTGGTTAACCGACAACCCTCTTTTGGCGATTCGGATACCCACAGCCCTCATGGGTGTAACATTCCCGTTTGTGTTTGGCTGGTTTTGCTGGGGGGTGTGGCGCAATAAGACGTTGGCTTGGGTGGCTGTTGTGGTTGCTGCCGTCAATCCGTTATGGTGGCAATTTAGCCGACTGTCGTATGACGCAGTGTACTCGACCTTTTTTTACTTTCTGGGCGGAGCAATTTTTTTTAGTAATACTAAACGCGGTTTTCTTTGGTCGATTCCAATTTTTGCTCTGGGATTTTTTCAGTATCAGGGTTTTAAATTATTACTGGTGCCTTGGATAGCCCTGCTCACTCTGGTGTGGTTTTTGCAACACCAGAAAGTTTCGGTGCGGGCACGACTGATTCCACTACTGAGTAGTCTGGTTTTGCTCTCTGTTTACATTTTTTTTATGTTACCGCAACAACATGTAGAGGGACGTTTGGAGGGCACACTCTTGCAAGATCAATCAATTTTGAGTGAAATCGTCGATGATCAGCGACGCAAGGCCCTGCAGTCGCCGATTTCCCCGCTGTTTGCTAACAAATTTACTGCCCTAGTTCAGCTGTCTGCCGATCGATTGTTGAGTTCTTTTTCGCCCCACATGTTGTTTCTCAACTCAGAACCGTCGGCGAGCGGATTTGCCGTTTGGAGTCATGGACTTTTTTACCTCGTCGATATTGCATTGTTGTTACTGGGGATCGGTGCGCTACAGCAAAAAAAAACCCGGGCAATTGGTGTCAGTTTCTTGCTCGCTCTCCCCTTTGTTGCCGCACCGGTAATTATCAACCTCACGAGCGAGTGGTATTTATTGCGGTCATTTTTTGCCTACACACTCATGTTGTTGGTGATTAGCTGGGGTGCGCTTGTGTGCTGGCAGTCGCGCTTTCGTTGGCTGGTCGTGGTTGTCTATACCCTCTCGGTCCTCAATTTTGCTAGTCAGTACTTTATCCGCTATCCCGTGATGGGAGCCGATGCGGGTTTTTTCTCGGAACGGGTGTTGACCCAGTATATTGCCTGGGTGCGCCAAGCATACCCAGATGAGCCGATCACTGTATACACGATTGATCCGCCGATTTTGCTTTCGAGCTATCTTCTGCACTCTCAGTCACTTTCAGCCGAAACAGTGGATCAAATAGCCCAAACATTTCGTGAGCGCACGTATTTGTTTGATAACATTACCTTCAAAGATGCGTGTGTCGACGACGACGACGAGACGACGTTGGGGATTACCGAAGCAATTCGGGATCGCTGCCGATCACTCAGCGACTTGTCTGCCGATGTCCACAAGATAACTATTCCGGCCTTGAAAGATAGCGGCAGCGTGTATGAAATTCTCAACGACCATATTTGTTCGCGCTATACTCTTGGTACGTTTATTCAGGTTGCCAATCTACAGCAGTTTCGTTTGCATGATATGAGCGAGGAAGCGTTTTGTCGGCAGTGGATTACCGATCTTAAAAAAGTCACATGAAGAAACTTATTCTGCTGAGTGTCATTGGCTTATTACTTCGTTTTGTTGGTCAACCGGATATCCCAGCTGGGTTTCACCGCGACGAGGCTGGGATCGCCTATAGTGCATATAGCATTTTGAAGACAGGCAAAGATGATTGGGGGCAGTGGTTGCCACTGCACACCAGAGCACTGGGCGACTACCCACCTGCTTTCTATAATTACTTGACCGCATTACTGATTCCTTTTGTCGGGTTGAATGAGCTGGCGGAGCGTTTACCGGCAATTTTATTTGGCACACTGTTCATTCCATTGAGCTTCTTTTGGGTGCGAAAACTATTTCGTGATGAGCGACTGGCGTGGCTGGTTGCAGCTATTGTTACCATTTCCCCCTGGGATATTGTCCAGTCGCGAGCTGGGAGTGAATCAATCGTCGCGCTTACACTCACCCTACTCGCTTGGTTACTTTGGTCCAGGTGGTTGCGCAAGCCGAAAAAATGGCAGGTGCCTGTCATTGCGCTCCTCTACTGTTTCGCTTTGTTTAGCTACAACGCCGTAAAATTGGCTTTGCCGCTATTGCACCTTCTGCTCGTTTGGTACTGGTGGAAGGACGTACGAAAAAAGTTGCTGGCTAGTATCTTTTCGGTTTTATTCGCAGTGTTTGCCTTTGGGAGTGTCTATCTGCTCCCTGGTGCGGCTGATAATTTTGCGGGCAATAGCATTTTTAAAACCAACGAACCAGTTGGGCAAGAGTATTTTTTTCGTGAAGGAAATCAACACGTGCCCGTTGTTGTTTCACGCATTTTTCATAACAAGCTGACATCACTAACCACACAAATCATGGGCAATTTCGGCACTTTGCTTGGCAGCAACTTTTTATTTTTTCAGGCAGCAGAACCAGGTAGGTATGAGGTGCCTGGGGCAGGTCAGTTGTTACCATTTTTTGCCCCATTTTTACTCCTCGGTGTGTTCGTTTCTCATCGATTTACCAAGCGACAGCGAGTCTTCTTGTTTGTGTGGATTTTACTCGCTCTCCTGCCAGCGGTGATCACCACGACAGCGTTTCCCCATGTAAAGCGTAGTATGTATTTTTTCTTGCCGCTGTATATTTTTAGTGCCGAAGGTTTGCTACTCACGATCACCTGGGTCAAGCCACTGAAGCTGGGTCGGCTATTGTTATCTGCTCTGACTTTTGCTGGCGTGTGGTCGTTTAGTTATTTTCTCAATCAATATCTAGTACATACACAATATGAAACAATTTTGGCTCGCGATTATGGCTACAAAGCAGCGTACGAATTTATTGCAACGGTCGAGTCAAAGTATGACACAGTGCAGGTGTTTGGTTCCGATGAATCACCAGAAATTTTCTATTTTTTCTATCGAAAAATCGATCCCAAATTGGTGCAGGCTGCTGCATCACAGCGATCAACCAATATTTTTTCTGCGCTACATGATCGTCAAAGTTGGTCGCTTGGCAAGTATTCGTTTATTGCTGCTGAGTGCCCAAGTTCTGGCTCGCTCAAATTAGGAATTTTATATTTTACACACGGAAGTTGTGTGCCTGCTCCAGAGGGCGATCCGAATAAAGGGGTGTTTGCTACAGAAACGAATATTTTGCAAGAGACGTACTACCCCAATAGCGACAAGCGATTTGTAATTTTTGAGAAAAGCGAGTAGTGCTTGTTGGCTATTCAATAAACGTTAACGCCGTGCCAACCTTGTTTGCCCGACCGGTTCGACCAATGCGATGCGCATAGGCTTCAGCAGACTCCGGTAAATCAAAGTTAATCACGTGCGTGATGTCGTCAATGTCGACCCCCCGAGACACGACATCGGTTGCGATCAGTGCTTGCAAGTAGTTGCTTTTAAAGTCTCTTAGTGCTCGCTGTCGCTGACCTTGTGATTTGTTGCCATGAATGGCGTCAACTTTGAGACCGCGGGACTGTAACTCTCTCGATAGTTTTTCGGTCCCATGTTTGGTACGACCAAACACCAAGACCTTGTCAAAACCTTCGGTGTTGAGCAAATCGTGCAAGACATCAACTTTTGATTTACCCCTAATTTTGACAATTTCCTGTGTCACGAGCGGTGCTGAGTCCTGGGTCCTTATGGTAACAGAAACAGGATCGTTGAGAAAACCCCGCATGATGTCATTGACTCGTGGCGACATGGTGGCGGAGAAGAATAACGACTGTCGATTTTTCGGCAGCACATCAACAATCTCTCTCACGGCATGGACAAAGCCCATATCAAGCATGCGGTCAACCTCATCTAAGACGATATTGGTAAATTGCTCAAAGCGGATTTTTCGTCGCTGATTGAGGTCTTTGATTCTCCCCGGTGTGCCAATAACAAAATGTGGACCACGTCGGAGCGACTCAATCTGTCGATGAATTGCAGCTCCCCCAATACAAAGACTGGAAAAGATCTGCAAACCAGCCGCGAATGCCATGAGTTCATCGCGCACTTGCAAGGCAAGCTCTCTCGTTGGAACAATAATGAGCACTTTTTCAGCGTCGTTATTTTTGACTTTATTGAGCAGCGGAATTAAGAATGCGGCAGTTTTGCCTGTTCCAGTGTTGGCGATACCAACAACATCTCGCCCAACCAAGACATGGGGAATAATTTGGTCCTGAATGGGTGTTGGGATGGTGTACCCATGTTGGGCAATATTATGTTTTAGCTGCTCACAAATGGCAAAATCAGAAAACTGATTTGTCGGTTGGTACTCTTCTTTTACTATGGCAGCAGTCTGGGCTTTGTGTAACCCAGCCTGAATAATCACTGGAGTTGGATCGAAGATCGCCTGTTTGCGACCACCTCGACCACCACGTCCTCCAAATCCAGCGAAATTATTCCGACTTCGGTTGTTGGCCTGGTTCTGAAAACCACGACCACGATTAAAGCTATGCATATACTTCTTTCTTTACCTACTACCATCGGGTTAAAGACAAGAAGCAAGTTTGTTTAAGGGAAATTGTGCTTAAAAAAGAATTGCGTGCTAAAACCTTGTTGAGTGATGAAAGATTACTCAACAGGCATGCAGTGTAACACGGTTGTCCCGCGCTGTCAAACTATAGGATACTCGATGATATTTGATGCCCGACTTGGATTCGAACCAAGATTGACGGCTTCAAAGGCCGCTGTCCTGCCATTGGACGATCGGGCAAGTTGTCAAGGCGTATTGTAACAAACGGCTAGATCAGCAACAAGCTAGGTATGTTTTTCCATCCTTCGCAATTGATCGAGATTGATTTCACCAATCAGTTGTGGACCTTGGAAAACCATACCAGTAATCAGCTGCACCAAATCTGCTCCAAGATGGATTTTTTCTGCTGCGTCGGCTGGCGAGAAAATTCCCCCAGTACCCACGATTACAAAACGATTGCCAAATTCTTTTTTGGTGAGTGCAATATGAGCGTTGGAACGCTCCCAAGTGGGTTTGCCACTGATGTTTCCTCGCATGGTTTTCCAGCGTTTGCGATCTGCTGGAGTGACGGAGGGATTGGTCTTGTCTTTTGTAAGATTGCCAAAAATAACACCAGCAACGGTATGTTTGGCGACAACCGCGAGCAACTCTCTCGTTGCTTGCGCTCCCTGATCAATTGGCATTTTTATGAATACTGGTCTTGTAAGGTGTAGTTGGTCGAGTGCAGTTAACAGTAAAGAGAGACGGCTTGGTGTAGTAAATGGCTCGCCCTCGAATGTATTAGGACAGCTGATGTTGAGCTCGTAGTATTTGTGATCCACGCCAGAATGCTCAAAGAGCCAGAAGCACTGCAAGATATCAAGTATCTGGTCTCTGGTCGAGTCAAAATGTTTATTGGTACTCGCAATACTAATGCCAGTCGGTATTTTGAGCTGCTGCTGACCGAGGTGAGCAATGATCGCACGCGCACCATGATTTTTTAGTCCCTTGTTGACGAGTAACCCCTTGGAATCAGGAAAGCGACCCAATCTAGGTTTTCGGTTGCCAGCGTAGGGTTCGAGCGTAACTGTGCCAATGGTATGCCAACCAAAGCCGATAGCAGGCAGTATATTGGACAACTGTCCGTTGTAATCAAAGCCAGCGGAAAGTCCAACTCGGTTGGGAAAATGAATGCTTGCTTTGGTTGTCAATAGTTTGGGGCTGTTAACTGCAAAGCAAGTCTTGATGATGCCTTTAGCGATTGTAATTTGACCCAGTTGTTCGCCTAACCCAAGGATTGCTGTGTGCACTTTTTCAGCGTCGATCAGAAAGCAACAAGGCTTAACTAAATTGCGGTAGAGAAACCCTAGTTTTTTCTGTACCAATGAGCGGATAAAAAGTGCCGGAGTTTGTTGAGCGGTTTTGAGATATAGACTGGTAAGTATGAATAAGCTACCGGAAATTGCGGCCGAAACCAGGCAGTATTTGCACCACTCGCCAATAGCAAAGGCCATGATCCAAATAAGATAGAGTGAAAAAAGATCGCCTGCGAGTGTGAGCAACCAGAGTAGTTCAATGGGTTGTACCGCAAACCGCTGCAGTTTTTTTGTGATTATTCGCTGATCTACATCGACAACGTGTAGGAGTCCAAGGATAAAAACTGTGAGGTAATAGAACAATCCGAGGTACGCGATTGGCAGAGGTCCGATGTACGCCCAAGAACTTGCAAGGACTGCGCCACAATCAAAGTTGCCACCACAGGGAGGGATGATGTTCTGCCATTCATGCCAACTGATGTAGCTTGAGTCGGCAATTCCAATGATTGAAAGCGAGACAATGAAGAGTGAAAGTAATAGCTGCATACTTATTCGTATAGTAACGGGTTATTTTTGTAAGACAAGGTAATGATTCAGGTTGTGCTCTTTGCCATCAGATCGAAACTCTTCGACTAGTTTTAGTCCAGAGACTTTTACTAACCGATAGCGGTCTTTTAGTGACAAATGGTTGACATAACGCAAGGCTGCAGTGCCGCGTTGCCAGTCGAGAATATAATCGCCAGATTCTAGTTCCTTTTCTTCAAAACCAAGGAGGTTGGGTTCGACACGCTTTTTTTCGAGTCGCTTGGCTTGAATAAAATCCCAAAAAGTGACGACACAATAACCACCCTCTGAGCAGTGTTGCGCTAGGGTGCAGAAAAATCGCTCTCGCAGGTCGTTACTTGGGATGTGATGCAGAATGCCAAAGGCAACTACCAGATCAAACCCAGGTTGATTTTCTACCAATGGCTTGTTTTCAAGCAGACATTGGGTGATATCTACGGTTAGTAGTTGCGGAACAATATTTGTAGCCCTGCTTTTTTTGGTTGCGTCGTGCAGCAATTGTTGATTGTTGTCAATGCCAACATACACAAACTTCTGATCAGGACACTTTTGTGCAAGAAAGTGAGCAAACCGACCGTTGCCACAGGCAATATCAAGTACGCGAATTGGTTTGGTGGTTATTTTGCCAATGCTCGGCAAGAGGTTATTCCAGCCTGCCCATGGAGCACTGCGAGACTGGCTGAAATCCCTGGCTGTTTTTTGATAAAAACTGGTTGTCAAGTGGGCTAGTCGTTTGATGATTTCATTGTCCATACAGCTATACTCTGGTACGAGATATAATGGGTCGCATGTCCGCGCCAAAACAGTATACCAGCGAAGCAGGTCAACTCAGAGGATTGATTACCGTTCTGCTTGAACATACAGGGTTAGATCGCTCGTTGATTGAAAGATACAAAAAGAAATTTGCCAAGTTGGGCGGCAATGTTTTTTCTCAGTCAGAAATTTTAGCTGGGTATAAGCAACTATTATCAGAAGACAAAAGTATTCTCAGTTCCAAAAAGCTGCTCTCGCTTTTACTCAAAAAACCCACACGGACCCTTTCTGGTGTCGCTCCAATTACTGTTTTGACCAAGCCGTTTCCTTGTCCTGGTAAGTGCATTTTTTGTCCGAACGACGTGCGGATGCCAAAAAGTTACTTGGCTGATGAACCAGGGGCACAGCGAGCAGAGAGAAACTATTTTGACCCTTATCTGCAAACATATAGCCGATTAACTGCACTACGAACGATTGGCCACGATGTTTCTAAAGCGGAACTAATCATACTGGGTGGTACTTGGTCATTTTATCCCGAGCCATACCAGATTTGGTTTATCAAAGAATGTTTTCGGGCGCTCAATGAGTTTTCAGTCGGCAAAGACACTTCTACAGAGATTACAAAAACCTACCAAATGCTTGAAGAACAGCTCAGTACTGCGCGTAGCGCCGATCCGCAGAAAAACAAACGCCACTTCGCAAAACATACCATCGATGGTTTGCACATGACAAAGTCGTATAACCAAACAATTTCTGAGCTATACGTTGCGCCCGAGAAACTCGGTGGGTTTGATACACTCCAGACAAGTACGTGGGAGATGCTTGAGGAAGAACAGCGACGTAATGAGCAAGCTCTAGTGCGAAATGTTGGTTTGGTAATCGAGACACGGCCAGACGCTATTTCAGAGGCTGAAGTTATACGGGTCCGACGATTGGGATGTACCAAAACACAGATTGGCGTACAGAGTTTACAAGATGATGTGCTGAGGAAAAACCACCGAGGTCACACAGTGGCTGCGACAAGAAGGGCCTTCCGATTGTTGCGTGCAGCTGGTTTCAAAATTCATGCCCACTGGATGGCAAACTTATATGGTTCATCAGTCGAAAAAGACATACAAGATTTTGATCAATTATTTTCTGACCCAGATTTTTGTCCTGATGAGCTGAAAGTTTATCCGTGTTCGCTCGTTGGTAGTGCTGAGCTTGCGCGCTACTACCAGGCAGGTACGTGGCAGCCCTATACCGAGTCGGAGCTCTTGACTGTTGTAGCGCACACCCTGACTAATACACCAGAATACTGTCGTCTGATCCGAGTAATACGAGATATTCCTTCGACCGATATTATTGTGGGAAATAAAAAAACTAACTTTCGTGAAATCGCAACTCGCAGTGTAGCAGCAGCTGCCCTGACACAGTCCGATATTCGCGCGCGTGAAATACGTGGTCAATCTGTGAAACGCAGTGATTTACGCCTCAAACAATTTTGTTATAAGACAAGTCTCGGTTGTGAAGTATTTATACAACACGTCACTGAGAAAAACCAGATTGCTTCATTTTTACGACTGTTACTTCCGACAAAAGCATCGTTTATTCCCGAGCTGGGTCGTTCGGCAGTTGTCCGTGAGCTACACGTCTATGGGCAGCTGGTTTCACTCGGAGAGAAAAACAGGGGAAGATCACAACATATGGGACTAGGAAGTGAACTTCTTGAGGTAGCCAAAGTGATGGCACGCGACCTACAGTATAAAAGCCTAGCCGTTATCTCTGCGATTGGCACAAAAGAGTATTACTCCAGGCGGAACTTTCATGAAGGAAAGTTATACCAGCACTGTAAATTATAGTTATTCTTCCAACAATCGCTGGTGTGTATGCGCAATTTTCCGTTTGATGACTGTTTCGATATCAATTTTTAGTTCCAGCGCAAGTAGCACGAGCGAACCAAGTACATCGGCAAACTCATCCTCAACATTTTGGTGAGAAAACTTGGCAATTTTGCTATTGCGTTGAATATTCATGCTGGTGAGAATTTCATCTGAAAGTTCGCCAAGTTCCTCAACCACCTTCATCGTCCGAGCAAAAATCCGTTGCTGCTTATTTTTGAGTGGCCAGAGGCGATTGAGTATGCTGGCTATGGCAGAATACTCTTTGGCTAATCGATCAATTGACATGCTCACAGTCGCTTATTGTATCATGCAAACCTGGATTGAGTACCAATACTGTTTGCACCAGCCGGTACCAAAGCCAGCAAGCGCGTGACACTCCGTTTCGTTACGAGGTTGGACGAGGGCAAGCAGTATCAGTTGAGCGTTGGTCGCAACTCGATACTGAGGAAGTAACCGTGCTTCTTTTGCTCTCCAGATCAGGAGTTTTTTGAGTCGTGCAATTTCATCTTGGTTGGTCAGTGTGCGCATCCATGGCTCAAGTCGATATTCTCGAGTGCACCTATCACAACTGGTGCAGCGAGTGCTTGGCAACGTCTGGGAAAAGTAGTGAGCAATGGCTTGTGTTAGGCAACTCTGGGCGGACAACAGACGTATTACCGTGTGTAATTTCCATTTTGCGATGGTACGAACTTTTGTTTGCGAACTTGCTAGATGAATGTGGGAAAGTATGCCAAAATCTTTCTGGTAAAGAAGAACATACCCCGCAGCTGGTTGACCATCACGACCAGCTCGACCAACCTCTTGATAATACTGTTCGACACTGGCTGGTGGGTGAAAGTGAATGACAAAACGAACATCGGCTTTGTCGATACCCATGCCAAAGGCGGTCGTGGCTACCAGCACTCGAATTTGACCAGCCATGAACATTTTTTGCTTCTCTGCTCTCTCCTCAAACTCCATGCCACCGTGGTAATTACTCATTTTCGGAGCTTGAGCCGACAATACATGATTGACAATCTCACAAACTTCTTGGGTAGCGGTTCTGGTAGCAACATAGATAACGCCAACCTCTCCTCGATGTTTTTGCAGCAGCCGAGCCAATTGAATAGTCTTTTCAATGTTGTTTTGACACGGCAAAATATTGAGGCTGATATTTTTTCTGACAGGTGGTAAAGAGAATACTCGGGGATTATTTTGTCGCAGGGAACCTATAATATCTCCAGCTGTTTTTTGTGTGGCGGTAGCCGTGAATGCGGCAATAATTGGGCGTTCTTTTAATAGGGAAAGTACTCGAGGAATTTGTCGATACTCTGGTCTAAACTCATGTCCCCACTCACTAATGCAGTGGGCTTCATCAATGACCAGTTGAGAAACACCCTGTTTATTCAAGAGTAATTGGAATGCAGCTTGTTGCAGTCGCTCTGGTGTGCAGTACAGTAACTTCCAGCGACCCGCACCTACCTCACTCATGCGGATTCGTTGCTCTTCACTTGTCAGTTGGCTCGAAAAAAATGTAGCGGCAATGTTGCGTGCCTGCAGATGAGCGACTTGGTCTTCCATCAGGGCGATTAATGGGGAAATGACAACGGTCATCTTTGGTAGCAGGAGAGCGGGAATTTGAAAACAAAGCGATTTTCCACTGCCGGTGGGTAGTAGTGCAAGTGTATCTCGACCAGACAAAATTGTGGCAATAATTGCCGCTTGCGGCTCGCGAAACTGCGATAGACCAAAGTAGTGCTGGAGTACTTGCTGGGGAGTCATGCCCCAGTTTGTCAAAGCTAGCTGACAACAGCTGTAGCTTGCTACTTAAAGTAATCTTTGTTGCGCAGTTTATCTGGCAGCAAGCTGTCTTTGGTGTATGGTTGATATTGCTTGCCGTAGCCAGCCGACTTCATCAATTCTGTGGGAGCATTGCGCAGTTGCAAGGGAATCGGTAAGTTACCGTGAATTTTTATATCTTCAAGGGCTTTAAAGTACGCGTCGTGAGCTGATCGATCCTTCTTGCAAGCGCACAAGTAGGCTACTCCATGGGCCAAATTGATTTGTGCCTCTGGGTAACCAATAGACTCGACCGCCCGAAAAACAGCATTGGCCACAACTAGGGCGGTTGGTGCTGCCAAACCGATATCTTCGCTAGCGAAAATTACCATGCGGCGGGCAATAAACTTAGGATCTTCTCCGGCGTGCACCATACGAGCGAGGTAGTACAAAGCAGCATTACTATTACTGGCTCGCATCGACTTGATAAACGCACTGATGGTGTCGTAGTGTTCGTCCCCGGCTTTGTCATAGCGTAACCAGGCTGTTTGCAGGCTTGTTTTGATGGTGTCGATAGTTATCTGATCATACAAAGCTTTTGTGTGTTCGAGCGTATTGAGTAATTTGCGGGCATCGCCTGAAGCATAGCGAATCAACCAAGCGGCAGTTTGTTCATCAATGCTCGGCAATTTCCGATCAGTTTTTGTCCAGTATTTCTCTGCCCGTCTCAGTACTAGCAGTAGTTCGTCTTCTGTGAGTGATTGCAGAATATATACTTTCGTTCGTGAAAGTAAAGCCGAGATGATCTCGAAACTGGGATTTTCGGTGGTCGCGCCAATGAGAAGTAACTCTCCGGTCTCAACATAGGGCAACAGGAAGTCTTGTTGGGCCTTGTTGAAGCGATGAATTTCATCTAAAAAAAGCACGGGCGCAAGAGGTGACTGGTCCAAGCGTTTTTGTTTTCGCTGATTTTCAATAATGGTGCGAATATCCGCCTTACCCGCTGAGACAGCTGAGAGCTCAAAAAAATCTCGACCCTGTTCTCTCGCGATGATACGGGCGAGAGTAGTTTTGCCCACCCCGGGTGGTCCCCAAAAAATCATCGAGAACAATTGCTTTTTATTGAGTGTCTCGGTAATGGGTTTGCCTGGACCAACTAAATGACTCTGACCTAAGTAGTCTGACAATTTGGTTGGTCGAAGGAGATCTGCCAGTGGCACAGTAGTACTGTAGCAGGAATCCTGTATTTGGGAAAGATATGGGTTATTGACGAAGCACCCTATAGATTTCATCCTTCTTATCTTCTGTCAGTCTCATGCAAACCAGTCCCACACCTGGCTGACCATAGTATATTTCTGCACCAAGCGGTGCGAGTAACGCCAGCGAGACGGCAGCAAGATCTTCTTCACCCTCGACAAACACATAGCGCATTTTTTTTTCGAGAGCTGTTCTAAGCACTGTTGTCATGTGTTGCGAAATTCTTCCAGCAGGGTTGGTAGCGATAAGATCAATTTTTTCTTTGGCGATAACGGGCGGCTCGTATGGTCTTCGTTCAATGAGATAGTCAAAAACTGCTAGGTCAAAACGCCAGTGTTGTGCCAAGAATTTTATGAGTGAAGAATCACCAACGACGCATCTCAAGCACTGCCTGCCTGTTGGTTTCTCTAGTATTTCTCCCTGAATTTTTCCAAAAAGCGCCCGCTGACTTTGAGTCAGTACAAGCGATTTTTTCAAAATTGAATCATAGGTGATGCCATCGCGGCTGACCAAACCTTGGCGAATAAGGGTACTACTGAGTGGTCTGCCGTCCGCAAGTTTCACGAGCGCAACTTCTTCGATTGGGAGTTGTGCTATGCCAGCTTCAGTTCGTACTAGGTTTATTTTATCCGCTGTTTTCCGTGTTTCTGTTGAAACGCAGAGTGCCTCAACTTTTGTATCAGGTGATAAGGTCGGTCCAAATGGATTGTCCAGCGCAAACACTTCGCAGGTATACTTTTGCTTTTTGCAGTACTGCACGACACTAGCCAATCGAGTGGCGAATAGCTCCAAGACTTCTTGCCGCTGTTTCTCCAAGGTTTGTGCAAACATATCGGTTGTTACGCCAATGAGCAGCTTCTGCGCTACTGTCGCTGATCGATCCAACAATTGTCGATGACCGAGATGAAAATGATCAAAGGTGCCACCCAAACCGATAGTCGTGTATTTTTTTTGCATGCTAAGCCAAGTGAAAAGTATTTTTTTGCTTGACTATCATACCTTCTAGTAGTAATTGTTCGAGAGCCTGCCTAAAAAACTCAGGATTGACTTTTACTTCTTCTTCTAGCGCAATTTTCGACAGGGTCGAATGCTGAGCCAATGCTCGAATAATTGCTCCCCGCACTTGTCTCAGTGAGCCTATAAACTTTGATGGCCTGACATATGTCGCACTTCTTCGAGTCTGATTGCCGGTAAGTATTTTGAGATTCGACCCATAGTCCATAAGTGCCCAGTACCACGTCCGTGGATTATTTTTATCAAGCGTTTTGATGATATATGGAATCAGATCACTATCTTTCACGGACGTTTCACCAGAGAAAAAGTGATATAAATAAACCGCGCGTATATTTGTCTCGAGCATTATTACAGGCTGGTTATAACTGAAAGCACAAATAGCTGTTGCAGTATACGGACCAATCCCTGGTAACTTTTGCAGTTCCTCAGGAGAATCTGGAAATTTTTGGTCTACGAGTTGCTGAGCTGTCTGGTGCAAGTACTTGGCCCGCCGGTTGTACCCCAGGCCTTGCCAGAGTTTGACCACCTCGGCTTGCTTAGTCTGGGCAAGTTTGGTGATAGTCGGAAATGTTTGTAAAAATGCAAGGTATTTTGGAATTACCCGCTCCACTTGTGTCTGCTGCAACATGAGTTCAGAAATAAGAATGTGATAGGGATCGGTGGTTTGTCGCCAGGGTAAGTGATGGCGGCCGTACTGTGTGTACCAGTTGCGAATATAGGTTTGGAACATCTGGAAAATGGTCGGGGAGACAGGGCTCGAACCTGCGACCTCACGCTCCCAAAGCGTGCACTCTAGCCATCTGAGCTACTCCCCGATTGATAGATCGTATTATATGCCAAAAAGCTACCAGGGCAAAAGGGAAAGCTTCAGCTGATCACCGTTTTAAGAAATGCCAAAACTTCTGTCGCGTGTTCGGTCGGCTGCACCTTCGGCCAGACAACCACGATTTTTCCTTCGGGGTCTAGCACAAAAGTAGAACGTAAGATGCCCTGGTACGTTTTGCCCATAAACTTTTTCTCACCCCATGCACCAAACGCTTCTGCCAGTTTATGTTCTGGGTCGGACCAGAGAGGAAAGGAAAACGAATACTTTTTTTGAAACTTTTGGTGTGAGGAGATTCCATCTGGACTGACACCGATGACAGTGATGCCAAGTTTTTGCATTGCTACTTCAGCGTCGCGGAAGCTACATGCTTCTTTAGTACACCCTGGCGTGTCATCTTTGGGATAAAAGTAGAGAACGGTGTAGTGACCGAGTTGTGAGCGAAGCGAAATTGACTTACCATCGGGACCTACGGCAGTAGTATCGAGTGGGGCAGGAGTATTAATTGATAGCATGTAGCTAGTCTATCACGGCGATTTCTGTGCCTCGGGTGGGACTCGAACCCACAAGGTCTTGCGACCATCAGATTTTAAGTCTGACGCGTATACCAATTCCGCCATCGAGGCCGTACGGGCAAATTATATAACACTGCCAATTCTTTTGGTCATCCGATATAATCACCAGCCTGCAATGAAGAGTAAAGCCCTTATAATCCTCGCTTTAGTGATGATGATCAATGCCTTGAGTTATGGCACAATTATTCCACTGCTCTACCCTTACGCCTCGAGGTTTGGTATTAATCCACTCGGCTTGAGCTTACTGTTCGCCTCATTTTCGCTCTTTCAATTTTTGGCAACACCAATCATTGGCGCACTCTCTGACAAGTACGGTCGCAAACCGTTGCTGCTTTTGAGTTTGCTCGGTACGAGTTTGTCTCTGGCTTTTTTTGCTTCCGCCCAGTCGGTTTGGCAGTTATTTCTAGCACGCATACTCGATGGCATCACGGGCGGCAATATGTCTGTAGCCCAAGCTGTTATTGCCGATTCTGTTGCTGGCAAACAACGCGCGCGCGCGTTTGGAATGCTTGGCGCATCATTTGGTTTTGGTTTCTTGGTCGGCCCAGCACTTGGAGGACTACTGAGTACTTACGGCTTGACGGTGCCTTTTTGGTTTGCCTCTGGCTTGGCACTAACAGGCACGATTTTTGGCTACTTCTTTTTGGAAGAAACCAACCCAAAGCACAAAAGAACGCATCTAAGCTCAGACATAAAATTTGTGAATCCAGCGAGTTTGCTACACGCGCTCAAAATGCCGGTTGTCGGTGTGCTTATTCTCATCACATTTATTACTTCACTGTCTGGCAATGCCTTTATCATCGGCTTTCAATCATTTACCGTCGACGTGCTCAAGCTGAGTCCAAAAGAGATAGGATTACTCTTTACTGCTTCGGGGCTGGTTAGTATGCTCATGCAGGCAAGCGGTATTAAACTACTCGAAAAATGGATCCCATCGAAAGCAAAATTACTACTCTATCTTTTCGTTTTCTCTGCCAGCCTGCTATTTGCGCTCACTTTCGCAAGTTCGCTCGTGTGGTTTGCCATCATCGTTATGCTATTTATGTTTCCCAACTCTGCCACGGCGCCGGTACTGCAGGGCTTGGTTTCCGAAAATTCCCCCGATCATTCGCAGGGAAAAACACTTGGTATCGCTGCTTCATTTATGTCGCTTGGGCAGATTATCGGTCCGATTGCAGCTGGCTTGGTGGCAAACTTTTTTGTGCCTGGTATTTTTACCATGTCGAGTATGCTCATGGTGGTGGCACTTATTATTGTGGTCAGGAAAATTGTGCCAAACAGAAGTTCATTGACAATCGACTAATAATCGACTATTATTCGACTATATGTTCACTCCAAAGTATACGATCACCAATCAACTCCTCGCAAATATCACCCGAATTAACGGACTAATTAGTGACTTAAACAACTGTCGATTTCCAAAAGTCGTATTAGTAGCATTTGAAAAAACTGCCCGAGAAGTCTCAACTTTTGCATCGACTAGTATTGAAGGAAACCCACTTCCTTTGACCGAGGTAAAAAAAATACTCAAATCAAAACCAGCAAATATTCGAGATAGCGAAAAAGAAGTCATCAACTATAATCACGCATTGGAAACACTCAATCAACTATTGGAATCCGACAAATTGGAGTTGTCCCTGAGACTTATTCTTGATATTCACAAACGTGTAATCGATGGACTACTTTCTACCTTTGAGACGGGTAAATTAAGACACCATCTGGTAGTTGTGAATGATCCAAGGAGTGGGAAAATAGTTTATTTGCCTCCTGAAGTCGAGAAAGTAAAAGAACTAATAGACGACTTGATTTTGTATGTCAAAGATAGCAGCAACCTGGTTGATCCACTAATTCTGGCCGGTATTTTTCACAAGCAAATGGTCATTATTCACCCATTTATGGATGGCAATGGTAGAACCACTAGGCTAGCAACAAAAGTGTTACTGGCTAAAATGGGACTAAACACATTTAATCTGTTTAGTTTTGAGAACTACTACAACCAAAATGTCACCAAGTATTTCCAAATAGTTGGAGAGTATGGTGACTATACTGATTTAGCACGCTCTATTGATTTTACAAACTGGCTTGAATACTTCACTGGAGGATTACTAGACGAGCTGCTCAGGGTGAATAAGCTTTTGCCTACTATTGGTAATACACCAGATACAAAACTCGAAACTCATCATTTAAAAATGCTTGCTTATATCAAGCAAAATGGTTTTATAACAGACAAAAATTATGCAAATCTCACAGATAGAGCCAAGGCAACACGGACTTTAGATTTTCAAAAATTACTGGAATTAGGATTAATAGAGCGCAAGGGCAAGGGAAGATCAACGTACTACTTACAGAGAGAATTGGACTCTTCTTCAGTTCGAGGTAGAATAGACAAAGTGCGGGCGTAGTTCACCGGTAGAATGACTCCCTTCCAAGGAGTAGAAGAGGGTTCAATTCCCTTCGCCCGCTCCAAAAGTGACAGAAATGTACATAAAGTTACTAGGAATTTACATAAATATACAAAAGTTTTATGAATCAACAAGAAATACCTAAAATATTGCAATCGGTGGCGAAATTCTTTTCCCCAATAGTTTATTTACTGATCTGGTATCTTTTTCTAATTTTGCTTTCAAAAAATATTCCATCTTTGTCTTTTAATTCTGATTCTGTCTTATTTGTTTCTTTTGTTGTTTTTTCTTTGGGCTTGATTACAAAATCGACAGCCTGGTTAATTGGCCATGAAAAATTTGGCTTAAAAGGTGATTCCCGGTCACGAATAATAAATTTCCACAAAAACGATTCCGGAGACTATTGGTTTGATTTATTGGCAGATAATCCTGAGCTACTCAAAGACAAAGATATACGCGAGTTTATTGAAAAACTTACTGCCAAACAAGAGGAAGACCAATAAATTGAATAACCTTATCCTTTCAGATTTCATACAATTGATAATTGCAGTCATTACACTTCTTGCCGTTCTTGTTGCCTTATTCGGTAATAGACTTTGGAAATGGTTTGATCGTCCTAAGATAATAGTTGATTTTGATGATAATAACCCTGAATTTTTTCATCAGACCGAAATGCATATTCATCAGAATGGACAAATTATAAAATCTGTTCCTACTTATTACATCCGCCTAAAAGTTACTAACGCTGGAAAAGATACCTTAGAAAATGCTGAAGTTGTATTAGAGAAAGTTATCCCTCAACAAGAAAAATTTATGTCACTAAACCTATCTTGGGCAGGTTTTATTTCTGCCTCGAATGATATTACAAGAACTGTTCGTATTCCTCGTAAGCAATCTAGAATTATTGATGTTATAGAAGTTATGAAGCCTCAAGAAACAAAAGAACTAGCCATGAATTTGAATCAAAACGATACCGATAAAAAAAGATATGAAGCATACAGTAAAGGTTTTAGATGTTGTTCTATAAAGCCAAATACTTTATCTGATATATTTTCCAACGGAAATTATGTTTTTCATTTTGGAGTTTATGCAGATAATGCTGAGCCGAAAAATTTTAAACTTTCAATTAAATATAATGGTAATTGGAATTCGAATAATAGAAAAATGGCAAATAAAAATCTAAGGATTAAGTTACTTTCTTAATCTCTTCCATAGTCTTTACGGGCAATTTCTTTAAACTTTTCTAACTCTTCTGGAGTGATCTTTGGTTGACCAAGTACGGGTGTGTTTTTCATTCCCGATATAATAGTCGAGAAGAAAGAAAATATCAAAGTGGACTGAAACTGGAGATACCCAAGTGGTCTTTTAAAGTACTAAGTTGTAAAATCAGTTCAGGAGTAATAAGACGGCGTAGGTTCGAGTGAAGTACGGTTACCCGCTCTCTTCGAGTGTTAGCTCGTATGGTCGCCCAAAAAACAATAACGACAAACTTGGCATAGGCGATCAAATCTCATGCCTTCTTGCCCCTCAGGAGCTTTTTTATAATTGATAGCCCGGAAGTCAATAATTGCTTGTTTGATCGCTTCCAGCATAGCTGGGGTTTGTGGATATATGCTGTTATGCTTTAGTTCAGCCATAAATGCAGCAGCAACTTCTTCTACTGTGCCAGGTTTGTTTGCCTGATATCTTAGTTGGGCAACATGATGCTCTAAGTATTGTGGTATTTCCCCCATACCCCATTATCACACATCACTAAGTCAGCAGCTGCAGAATACTTGATTTACGACTTGCCAAGTTTACGCAACAATCGGTATTTTACTTGTTGTCCAGCAACAATACTTTGGCAAAGGCGACCATAGTATTTTCTAGTTAGCGACTGAGAAAAATACTAGGCATGCTGGTAATTTTGATTGAGATCTCGTTGGTTATCTAGATAAAACAGAAGTTTGTAGTTATCAGGTTAGCCACAATTCTACTTATTTTGGCAGATATTCACGCGATTATTTTTTTTGAAGGAGTGAGATAATATAGCGAGCAAGACTACGGGTGCAATGGTAGTAGTCGCGGGAGTATTGTTGGTTATGTAGCGGAAAGGAAATCCATGTACCACGGCATTATTCTTGATTTAGAATTTGAGGACAAAGCATTTCCAAAAAAATTCAATGTGTTTGCAAAGCGCAAAAGTACCACAAGTGATTGGACCATTTATGGTGTTGAGATTGCCGACACAGATATTGGTCAGACGATTCTGGAGATTCAGCAAGCAATGAAAAACGACGAACCGTACTATGCTCATTTTTACAATAATACTGAGCTAGTAGTGGTGTTCAGGCAGAAGATTTTTACGGTTACGCCCGATTCTTCCACCTGGTTGCCAGTTGTGGAGTATGAAAAAAGCATACAAATTCCTGAAGAGCAATTAGACTTTCAGCCAAATAGGTTTCAAGATGAGAGGGGCTTTTTTAAATATTTAGAATAAAATAGCTCTATGCAAAAAATAATCCCTCCCAAACTACAATCAGGCGATGAAATCCGCATTATCGCCCCCGCTCGATCTCTGGCCGTCATTGGTCAAGAAGAAAGAGAGATTGCCGATGAGTGGTTTGCTGAGCTTGGTCTTAAGCTTTCTTTTGGCACGCATATGGATGAAACCGATGATTTTTTCTCTTCCTCGATTGCATCAAGAGTTGCGGATTTGCATGTGGCATTTGCAGATCCAGATGACGAGTGGTGGATGAATCAGAACCTCAGAACTGAGATACCAAACGAGGGGTATTGGACGCTCAACGAGGGTGAGGCAACGGGGACGATTCTTGGCGCCAACCTTTGTACCTTCAACCTCCTGCAGGGGACTCAGTTTATGCCGAGCTTGCAGGACTCTATTCTCTTTTTGGAAGACGACTATGAATCTCGAGCGCATCACTTTGACCGAGATTTGCAGTCACTCATCCACTTGCCAGATTTTGCAGGCGTTCGCGGTTTGGTTATTGGTAGGTTTCAAAAAGCAAGCGAAATGACCAAAGAGCTACTTACTGAAATTATGCGATCCAAAAAACAGCTGTCGCACATTCCTGTTGTGGCAAACGTCGATTTTGGACATAGCGAGCCTAAAATCACTTTTCCAGTAGGCGCGCGCGTCTGTAAGGGTTGTAAGAAACGAGGTGGAAATTGAAATCACAGAGCACTAATTTGACCGTACTCTCGCTTGAGAAGTATCATCCCGTTGTTTTGCAAATTATAAACCTGCTTAGTGAGCATAAGATTTGGCACGAGACTTTTACGCACGAGCCGGTGCGGACAAGTGAAGAAGCCGCTAGCCTTCGCGATGGTTACACGCTCCAGCAAGGCGCAAAAACCATACTGATTCGAGTCAAAATTTCCAGTGCAAAGAAACGATTTGCGATGTTGGTTATGCCAGGAGATACGCGCTTTGATTCTGACAAGGTTAAGGAATTGTTTCATGCCAAAGATATTCGATTTGCAACTGAGGCAGAAGTGTTGAGTCTCACGAACGGAGTGCAACCTGGTGGCGTCCCACCATTTGGCAATCTGTTTGGAATTGAGGTAATCGTCGACCCTACGCTACTAGAAAATGAGAAAATAATTTTCAATGCCGGTGATCGATGTTTCTCGGTAGGGATGAAGTCGGTAGACTATGCAGCAATTGTATCACCAAGGATTACAGAGATAGTTTGATATGCGTTAAGAGTTTACATAAAGCACTCAACTTGCTATATTGCTATACTGTCAAAAATTAGCAGTATACGTTATCGACTGCTAATAGGGGGGGTAATTTCAATATAGTCTGATTCATCAAGCATTCCTAAGGTGTATGGCCCAAACTTTGTCCGAATCAGTTTCTCCACTTCATATCCGATGCGTCGCATCATTCTGCGGATTTCGTGCTTCCTTCCTTCGGTCAGGGTTATTTCAAGTGTTGTGGTGTGCTCGGCAGTGTCAAGAATGGTGGCGGCTGCAGGAGCTACATAACCCTCTTTAAGCTTGACGCCTCGGCGCAAATGCTCAAGTGCTTTGGAACTTACCTGCCCGATCACAGTCACTTCATAAGTTTTTTCGACACCAAACGAAGGATGCAGGAGTGTATTAGCGTACTCACCGTCATTGGTGAGTAACAGCAACCCTTCGCTGTCTTTATCGAGTCTACCGACAGAAAACAACCGTTCTTGGATAGTTTTTGGCAAGAGCGAAAGGACTGTTTGTCTGCCCCGTTCGTCGGCAGTGGTAGAAACGAGGCCGGCGGGCTTATAGACGAGAAAATAGCGCTTTTGTTCTGGCTCGGTAATGAGTTTTTTATCGAAAGTAATTTGGTCGTGGGTTGCGTCGACGCGCTGACCAATATGAGCGAGTTTGCCATTGACCTCTACCCTGCCATTTGCAATCATTTCTTCTGCTTTGCGTCTTGAGGTAATACCGGCTTGTGCCAGTGCCTGCTGTAATTTCATAGTTACCATGGGGGTAGTATACTCCGTGGTACAATCTCACTCGTATGTCAATGATAAAAGCAGGCAATATTCGCAAGGGCATGTACATTTTGTTCAAAAATGCGCCCTACCAAGTAACGAAGACAGACTTTATGAGTCCCGGCAAGGGGTCTGCGCTGATGCGGGTGAAGCTCAAGAGTGTTTTGTCATCTGGGACAACCGATTTTACCTTTAAATCACAAGAAAGTGTGGAAGAAGTTGAAGTTTCAAGCAAGCAAATGCAGTACTTGTACCAGGATGCCTCAGAACTTATTTTTATGGATGGATCAAGTTTTGAGCAGATGAATGTGCCCCTAGACTTGGTGGGAGATCAATACAAGTTGCTCAAGGAGTCGCAGCAGGTCTATGTGCTTTTATATGACGAAAAACCTATCGGCGTGCGACTTCCAGACAAAATTACGCTTACTGTAGCTCACGCAGAAGATGCGGATGGTGGCAATACCGTCGGTCAGGCACGCAAAATGGTTGAGCTCGAGACTGGATTTGAAATTTTGGCACCACTGTTTGTCAAAACTGGTGATGCACTGATTATCGACACGGCTACCATGAGTTATTTATCTCGTGCTTAAGCTGTTGCTTCTCGCTCGATTTCAAGTAGTCTATTGTATTTTGCGACCCGCTCACCTCTAGTCGGGCCGACTTTAATGTACTGTGCCCCAACAGCAACGGCCAAGTCAACCATACTGGTGTCGTTGGTTTCCCCGCCACCCCGATGTGATGGCACGATCATGAGTTTGTGCTGTTGGGCCAAACGACAACACTCGACCGTCTCGGTCAGTGAGCCAACCTGGTTTAGTTTAATCAAAATGCCCGAGATTGCGGAAAGTTTGATCGCCTTTTCCAGTCGTTTGGTATTTGTGACCGTGAGATCGTCGCCAATCAGACAAACATTGTGCTGTTTGCACAGCTCGAGCATAGCTGGCCAATTTTCCCAATCACCCTCATCAAGTGGATCTTCAATGCTGACAAATGAGTACTTGCTCAGCCAATCTCGGTAGTACTCAATCATCTGTTTGGAGTCATAGCTCGTTTTTTCGAGTTTTAGGTGGTAGGCATTATCAATGAAGTACTCACTGGCGGCTGGATCAATCGAGATACCAATATCCCTACCAGGTTCGTAACCGACCTGGCTAATCGCTTCAACCAAGTACTTGAGCGGTTGCTCATTTGACTGTATGCCACTGGGCGCGAAAGCACCCTCATTGCCAACATTGGTTGATAAACCGGTCGCTTGCAAGATTTTTTTTACTTGATGATAGGTCTCGAGTGTGGCGCGCAGGTGTTCGGTCGTCGATTTATTTCCCATCGCTGCAAGGCAAAACTCTTGCATATCAGTCGAGTTGTGGGCGTGCTTACCGCCTTCAATGGTGACGATCATGGGTTTTGGCAGCTGGTGAACCGAGGGAAGTTGAAACTCTGCAAGAATGTAGGTGTGCAGAGCTTGTTTGCGACTGGCAGCAACTGCTTTGGCGTAGGCGAGTGAAACAGCCAAAATGGTATTGCCACCGAGCTTGCGTTTATTCTCTGTGCCATCAATTTTGATCATAGTTGCATCAAGATCACTTTGCGACTCAAAGCTTTGTTTGCATAAAACCGGAGCAAGGACTTGGCTGACGTGATCAATGGCAGTGAGCATACCTTGGCCATCGTAGCGTTTTGGATCATGATCAACGAGTACGGTTGCCTCATGCGAACCAGCAGAAGCACCATAGGGAACAGATGCAATTCCTCTACTGCCATCTGAGAGTTCGACAATAACTTCGAGTGACGGGTAGCCACCCGAGGCTATAATTTCGTACGCGTGGATGCGAGAAATATGCATATAGCTAGCATAGCAGGTCAAGGAGCTCTTGGTGAATCAGTCCATTGGTGGCCAAGGTAGTTTTGGTCTCAAAATTTACTTCGTTACCAGAGATATCAGTGATTTTTCCCCCAGCCTCAGTAATAATGATGACGTGCGCTGCGATATCCCAGAGTCGGACTTTGGCCTCGATCATGGCGTCCAGCCTACCCTGAGCTACCTGCTGAAAACTCCAGGAATCACCAAACCCACGAATAGCGTGGGCTTTTTGTGAAGCGGCTGTCAGCTGTACAAGTTTATGCATGTTAGCAAAGTGTTTGATACCACCATGGCTGATGTACGCGTTAGAAATTTGATCAATTTGGCTGACGGTAATCGGCGTATTATTTGCGAATGCGCCCTCACCACGAATGGCATGCAGGCGTGCTTGTACCATTGGTGCATTTGAAATACCCAGGACGACTCGACCTTCATGCAGCAGTGCTAGTTCTGTAGAAAAAAAAGGCAGACCGCGAATGAAGTTTTTGGTGCCATCAATCGGGTCAATACTCCAAACAAATTCCGCATTTTTGCTCTCCTCTCCTTCTTCTTCTCCAAAAAATCCATGATCGGGAAACGCTTTGTGTATGTGCTCTTTGATGATTTTTTCTGCAGTTTTGTCGGCAATAGTCACGGGGGAATCATCAACCTTTTTTTCGACGATGAAGTCTTGCTCATGAAAATACTTGAGAATTACTGCTTCAGCCGCATCGATAGCTGCCATCCCGATGGTGAAAAATTGTTGGTGCACTACTTTTTCTGCGCTTCTCCATACGCCATCATCGTCATCCCCTGCACGACATCTAAAATAGCTGCTAGACCCAAGACAAAGAACCACGAGGCCATGCCTAGGCCAATGACATCAGCAAAGCGAGCAACCACCCACAGAGCAATAAAATTAATAATCAAGTAACCGGTCATCCAGTGCTGGGGGGTCAAAACCATTTGTTTGCGAATTTCAATTTCAGTAAATATTGGCATGGTTAGGGTGGCGGCCCAGGCAAGAATGCCAGAGCTCAAGACAAGTGCCATAGTGGAGGAAATGCTCATAGTGCCGAGCACGATTTGTTGGGAAAAAAACATATTTGCCAAAGCAATCACAAATCCGTTTACCAGCCATAAAAGAAAAAAGATACTGCTCATCTGAGCATTGGGGTTGCTTTTTGGGATGGGGTACGTTTGTTTTGCCATACTGCGCCTTTTTAATTATTACTGCAATGTAAGCATATCATAATTTTTTTCTTGAGTTTGTAGAAACAATCAATATGAGAGTGATGGGGGTGGTATACCGGATTTGAACCGGCGACCTTCGCTGCCACAGAGCGACGCTCTAACCAACTGAGCTAATACCACCAGATGGGGGTATTATAGACTAAGGTGCGTATGCTGAGAAGTCGAGTGCTTACTATCTTACTCTTGATCAGCTGGCTTTTTTGTGGGGCAATTACAGAGTTAGCTGGTTTTTTTGGTTTTTTTCAATTTTGGTTGTGCAGTCTGCTACTGATTCCCTTGCTGTTACTTTGCAAACTTGTTTGGCAAGCTCTGCTTGCAAGCTTGAAGTTTCCTCGGTTTGAGCAAGTTATTTTTGGCATACTTTGCTTTGTCTGGCTCTTGCATCTACTGCAAGTATTTGTACCCGAAACAGGTTTTGATGCCGTCTGGTACCACTTGCCAATTGCACAGCTGCTGAGCGAACAACAGCAATTGGTATATGATCCACAACTGTATCAGACTGCCAATCCCCTCTTTGCGGATGCAATTTTTGCCTTGGGTTTTCTAGCTCTACAAAGTTTTGGCACGAAGCTGGTTGCTTACGGCTTTGCACTTTCCTTAGCGGCAGTGGCATATCGTTTAGCACGAGTATTTTTATCCAGAAAATGGTCCCTCATAGGACTGTCAGCCATTAGTCTATTTCAGGTAGTTTCTTGGCAGGCTGCCAGTTTTTATATCGACATTGCAAAAGCCTTTTTTGATCTGGCAGGATTGTGGATACTGATCGAAACAACTTTTGTTGCGAAAAAAGGGTACAAGCAGTACAAGCAAAAGTATCTTCTTTTGGCAGGATTAGCCTTCTCCGCTTCTCTAGCCAGTAAAGAATTTTCGATATTGTTACTGCCATTCATTTTGTTTGGGTTTGTCTCTGCTGCTAGAAAGACCTCGGTTCGTTTTGTGCCGTTGCTTATTATGTCGCTTGTAGCATTGCCACTACCCTTTTATTTATTCGCACAGCAATCTACTGGCTATTTTTTTGCTGGTATGGTTCAACACCTCAAAAACCTTGCGACATTTACTACTGTACAGACACCTTTGGCGTTTATCTGGGAGCGAGTTTCAGCATTGCCAAAGTTTTTTGTCGCACTTTTTTTTATTAGAGATTACACATCGCCACTACTTGGGCTTTTGCCGGTGGCGGTATTTTTACTCAGAAGGCAAATGTGGCAACAGAAACGTCTGTTACTGCTTCTCGTCTTCACCATAAACCAGCTGACCATTTGGTGGCTGGTGCCTCCGCTTTCTACGCGGTACGCGCTGGGAGGATTTATTTCCGGGTTGCTGATTGTTTTAGTTTGGCTTGCACGCCATAAAATGTGGTACTTGCCCGCGCTTGTGCTGGGTATCACGTTGGTATTACTGTTCCCTCGTTTACTTGTCTCGATCAGATCACTAAATTATCTCCTTGGCAATCAAACTCAAGCACAATATGTTAACCAGTTAACAGATGAGAATAATCGGTGGGTATTTGAAGCTTGGTATCAAAAACAGTAAGTGCGCCAAGCAGGACTCGAACCTGCGACCTACTGCTTAGAAGGCAGTTGCTCTATCCACCTGAGCTATTGGCGCCTGGCTTCTATTATACCGCAGTACGTGGCTGTTACTTGCCATTCAGTACGCCTCAGGCAATAATAGCGACTATGTTAAACGGTGTCAGAGTGATTATTTTGGCTGGTGGGCTGGGTAAACGAATGGGTGGTGAGCTGCCGAAAGTCTTGACTCCCCTCAATAGTAAACCGATTATTGGTTACTTAGTTGCCGAGTTGGTCAACCTCCAATTACCGTTCCCTCCTACTATCGTCGTTGGTGCCAAAGCCGAGATGGTGCGAGCGTGCCTTGGTGACTGGTATCACTATGTGGTCCAATCAGAACAACTGGGGACAGGTCACGCGGTAGGCTGTGCGCGTGAGGCACTCATGGGTACCGCAGACACCATTGTAACTTTGTATGGCGACCACCCACTGGTAACGGCAAAGATGGTAGAGCGGTTGGTTGCGAAACATCGTGCAGAGCAGACAGCGATGACCCTCGGGGTAGTGAAAGTGCCTGACTTTCAGGATTGGCGACAGGCCCTGACAAACTTTGGTCGAGTCGTACGAAACGCCGATGGGAGCGTGGCGCGAATCGTAGAAGTCAAAGACGCGACCGAAGAGGAACTGCAAATTACTGAGGTAAACCCAAGCTACTTTTGCTTCTCGGCTGAATGGTTATGGCAGAATGTTTCCCGACTCGATAACACCAATGCACAAAAAGAATATTATCTAACCGACTTACTCAAGATTGCTTTTGATCAAGGACAAAAAATTGCCACGATTCACATTGAACCACAAGAAGCATTGGGCATCAATACGCCACTCGAGCTGGAGAAAGTAGCCGATTTTATGAGGCAAAAAATCGATTAAATTTTCTTTGTGCTGACTTTTTTGGCAGCAATTGCGCGTCTTCTTGCTTTGGCAACGGTACTTTTTACCACACGCTTGCCTTCTCTTACTGCTTTTTTCTTGAACGCAGTTGGATTTTTTTTGTACTCGGCTTCAGCTTTTTTTACTTTGGCTGCAGTCTGAGCAATGACTTTCTTTGTTTTTTCTCTATTTTTTTCACTCGATAAAAATGCGGCAGCAGCGCCGAGCACCACACCAGTGATCAGAGAAAAGACTCCTTTTTGTTTTGCCATAAAAACCTCCTAAGGTATTGTTACTATTTTTAATATATTGGTAAGACCAGGTTGTTTCCAGTGCGTTCCGTGAATCAGTAGCACTACCTCACCACTCTTGACAATGCCGAGCGCAGTCAGCTGGGTCACTACATTCTCAGTGTTTGACATATCCTCATTTTCGAGTGTGAGCACCCAAGACCGCACGCCATAAACGACACTGAGCTGGTTATACGTTTGCCGCGAGTCTGTAACGACATCTATTTCTTGAATTTGGCGAAAGCGCATGAGTTGTTTGGCGGTTGTCCCAGTTTGTGAAAAACAGACAACTCGGTCAATCACCAAGCTTTGAGTTGGATCAGCAGAGCTTTTAAGTAGGAGTGATGCAGCATGGGTTACCCAACGACTCGCGTCAACATCGGGAGGGGCGATGGTTGGAGGTTCCGCAAACTGTTCGTTATACATCAAGATTTTTGTTTGAGTAGTTACTGCTTTAACAGGATACTTACCGATAGTGGTTTCTTCAGAAAGCATGACCGCGTCGGTGCCGTCGAAAACAGCATTGGCCACATCGCTTACCTCGGCTCTTGAGGGGTAAGGAAAACTCACCATGCTTTTAAGCATTTGGGTTGCGGTGATAACGGGCTTTGCTTTTTCTCGACAAAGTTTAATGATCTTTTTTTGCCAATGGATGAGCTCTTCGTACGGCACTTCTACACCAAGGTCCCCCCGTGCGATCATAATTACATCGGCCGCAGAAATAATTTCATCCAAGTGATCCAAGGCTGACTGATTTTCTATTTTGGCGACAATGCCTGCCTTGAGCTGTCGCTTGTTGAGTTCTTCACGCAGGTTTTGAATATCTTGCGCGTCGCGCACAAATGAAAGGGCAACATACTCAACAAGATCATTGGTTGCAGCATCGAGATGAGCCATGTCTTGTTCAACCAGCGGTGGCATATTGATAACAATTCTTGGCGTGTTGAGCGATTTATTGTGCGCGATAGAACAAGTTGTTTTTGCTTCGGCAATCAGGCAATTGTTCTGCTTCCCAACAATAACAAACTCTCCCAAACCATCATCAATGATGAGCGTATTGCTCTCCACCTCTGCATCAATTACGGCTTGTGGAATAATGATTGTTTTATCTGCGTTACTTTCGGTTGCGGTGAAAGTGATTATGTCGTGCTCTTCGACGACCACAGGGTTCCCTCCTGGAGTTTTGATGCGGATCTCCGGTCCTTGGAGGTCAATCAAGACAGCGATCGGCACATTGAGCTTGGTAGCAACAGACTTTACGCGTTGAATACGTTCACGATGCCACTCAAGCGTGCCGTGTTTCGTGTTGAAGCGTGCCACATTCATGCCGGATTGGATGAGTTGTTCGATTACTTCCTCTGTCTCAGTGACGGGGCCGATTGTGACAACAATTTTGGTTGATTTTTTTGGTTGTATCATTGGCTCCATTATCCAACGCTTGACAGTTCTTCTCAAGTAGAAGATTATGGGGTTTGTATTGATCAGAAAGGACTCCATATGATACAGCAATCGCAAACCGGACAGGAGCTCGCAGAAGCAGCACTTGCCGAATCAAACACCGCCGTACTCGATGAAGTGAAGCAATCTGATGATCTTGCCGATTCACTGGTACAACTGCAAAATGTTATCGAGCGAAATGCCCTTGAATCGGAAAAAATTGCCGAAGACTTAAAGCTGAAGCGTGAAAGCTTGCGCTCAGTTTACGAACATGATCTACGACTTTCGGAAGCTGAAGAGGTAGCACAGCTCAAATCGCAGCAGGTGAAAGAAGAAAAATCGCGCTTGCTTGCGAGCCCGCAAACTGTAGCAATTCGTACGGCAATTGCTGAATTGTCGGCTCAAAAAAAAGAGCTGGAAGAAACTTTGAGCAACCACTTGCTCAATTATTTCCAACTCACCAACTCAAAAAGTTTTGATACGAGTGATGGCGATCAATGGGAGTTTTCTGTAGCGGCAAAAGTGAAACCGAGAAGAAAATAATTGATTTAACTGAGACGTTCTTTGATGCGCTGCAAGACCACGGGCGATACGTTCTTCATGCGCTTAAGGCTACGGGCTCGACGACGCAATCGTTTCATTTCGATGCGCTTTATCGCTCGTTTTTTTGATGGTTTAATGTAGTACGCACCATCCTTGGCGATCTGTACGATATCTGTTTGGGTAACTGCTTTTTTGAAGCGCTTGATCACATCGTGTACGCTGTCGCTTTTTTTAGCTCGAATAATAATTGGCATAGGGCAGTGATTATACCGTTACTTAGCAGTTTTGGTAAGTGGCTCGAGTGTTTTAGGCATATAACTCTTTAACTAGGGCAATAATTTCTTCCAAGCTCAAGGGAGTTGGTTTTTGTAAGGTTTGTTTTCTCGAGCCATTAATCAACATTTTGCCACTGGGATGGTAGTACCAACTACCCATAGAGTCGCGACTGAGGATAGCTTCGTACAATTTTTCGAGCGTCATACTACTGTCAGGTCGCACCTTAATGCGCACACTGCCTAGATTGGGATCTTTGCGGATAACCAGCGTGCTCCCACGTTTTTGTGCCAGTTTAATCACATCATCATTTTTAGTGGTGATCGCTAGGCACTTGCCTGCCTTGATAGCAAACGTCTGGCCTTGGCTGGACAGAATTTCCTCGGCTTTGTGCTGATTGACGAGTACATTATAAGCATTGTCAAGGCATTGTAAGCCAAACTGCAGCTGTCGTTCGTCACTCTGTTGGTCAGCGAGCTCTTGACCACGAATTAGTTCGTGGATCATAAATGAGTAGCGAATATTTTCAGCCTCTGGCCAGTCAATCTCACCAAAATGATCGACTTCGGTCACAAATCCAACGATCGATTGCAGTGCTCTGTCTTGTGACAGTTCAAGGTGCTTGCTGCTTAAGTATTCATAGACGAGTGAGGTGGCACAAATAGAACGACTGCTTTTTTCAACCGTGTGGTGGTCAAATTGACCACGACCAGTATCAACGTGGAAAATATCTTGTGGATCAAGTTCTTCTTTGGAAATTTCAATGGGTGAGAGTATATCGCCTGGGTTAACAAAAAAAACTTTCGCGTTGCCAAAATCCTGCAGCTCGAATCGAGTAAATAACCAGACACCGCCAATTGCGTCAAGATCTGGAGCATGGTGAATGACGAGTGCCCTGCGTTTCTGCATAGGCACAGTATATCAGGAAACCCACCACAACAGCCAAAGTTTCGTGTGAACTAGGTCAGTTGTCGTGGGTGTTCCTCACCGGAATGTATGAGTACTATATGGCGTGATATACAAAAAACACAGGGTTAAAATGTCTTGAATTACAGCTCTATAACACAGTTACTGATTCAAGAAAAGTTAGTTATAAGCCTAAATAATTCCCGAACTTTTTTCAAGGATTCTTGCAACGCGCAAGACATTCTTCCAAAGTTATGAGCTCACTGGTTGTATTCGTTCTCGCTTTCCACTCGAGCTTGTCTCCGGTTTTTTTGGAAAGCAGCACGCGAGCGGGAATCCCAAGTAAGTCGGCATCAGCAAACCGCACTCCTGCCGATTCTTCTCTATCATCCCAGAGCACTTCAATATGTGCGGCTTGAAGTTTGGCATAAATGGCAGCCGCTTGTTCTGCAGCACCCTGAAGTGAGATCAGATGAACCTGAAATGGTGCGATTGATTTTGGCCAGCAGATGCCTCGTTCGTCGTGGTGTTTTTCAACCACAGTTGCCATGGTTCGTCCGATGCCAAAGCCGTAACAACCCATGTAGTAGGGTTGCTGTTCACCGGTCTCGCTGGTAAAAGTGGCTCCCGTCATTTTCTTTGAGTAATGATAGCCCAGTTGAAAAATATTGCCGACCTCGATGCCGCGTTTCTCAACCAAGGTACTTTTGCCGTCTTTGGTTTTGAATCCGGGTTGTGCCATGGCAATGTCTGTTTCTACATCAAGTCTATAGTCACGATCGATGTTTATATTAAGTGCATCTCGATTGACAGCATTTGCACCGCCATATGCATTAACCACCGTCCTAAGAGATGTATCGCCAATAATTTTTACTTTCCCAGATAAGTTAACAGGACAAATAAAGCCAGGCTCGGTATTGAGTGAGCGAATTTCATCGTCTGTTGCATGGCGCAATGAATGAGCGCCAACAGCGTGGGCAACTTTGACCTCGTTAACGTCAAGATCGCCACGAATAACAGCTAGTATTAATGCACCAGACTGAGTCGCAAACAAAACATCCTTAATTTGTTGCCAAAGAGGCAGGTGGTGAAATTTGACACCATCAGCCATGGTGGTACCCCTTTCTGCATCAACCTCTGTGTACTCCAACAGTTTCTCGTCGGTATTTTTATTTTCACGGAGGAACTCCGCAATATCTTCATGTGCAGAGTACGTGCCGTCTTCAGAGACAAAAAACCTACCCTCGCCAAGCTCGCACTCGACCTGAAATTCATGGCAGTACTCACCCCCAATGTAGCCATTGTCAGCCGCGACTTGGATAGCTTCCAGACCAACTCGTTGGTACATGCGCTTGTACGCTGCCGCCATGACTGCATACTCACGCAAAAAATCTGCTTCGCTCGCATGAAATGAGTAGGCATCTTTCATGATAAATTCCCGTACCCGCAACAAACCACCCCGAGCACGAAACTCATCGCGAAATTTATTAGAAAATTGGTAGAGATGTATGGGTAAGTCTTTGTGTGAGAGGTGCATTTTTCGCACCACATCGACAAACATTTCTTCGGCTGTTCCCCCCAGAGCAAATTGTGCACCTCTGCGATCCGCCACTTTCATCAACTCAAATCCTACGGAGTTGGTACGGTTTGTTTCTTCCCAGAGCTCGAGTGGGTGTAGGGTTGGTACGAGCATCTCTTGTGCGCCGGTCGCGTCCATCTCTTCTTTAACGATGGCTTTAATTTTGTCGTGGACTCGCCAACCAAGCGGTAATAAGAAAAATCTACCCGCACTTGATTCGCGGATGAATCCACCTTTCATTAGCAAGTTGTAACTTGCAAATTTCGAGTTATTACTGGCGTCAAATGTTGCTTTGCCGAATAGTTTTGAGTATTTCATTACTTCCTATTTTACCAGTGATCTATCTACTCAGCTCACACAAACTGCAAAATTGTTTTTGCCAGCATTGGGGCAATATCGATAATTTTTATTCTCTCGTCGTGTTCTTTCTGAACAACTGAGTTGGTGGTAACGATTGAATTAACGCCCGATTCTTTGAGAATAAGCGCACTCCCTTGCGCAAAAATGGCATGAGTAGCAAACAAATTAACTTGGCTAGCTCCCTCTTGCATGAGTAATTGCGTCGTTTCAATTGCCGTGCCTCCAGATACAATTGAGTCGTCATAAGTGAGACAAATTTTGTTTTTTACCTCACCATGAATAGCTACAGCTGTTACTTCACCATCCACTACATCTCGTCGTTTATCAATATTGGCAAAGGGAATCTGTAGCGCAGTCGCAAATTGTTGGGCGCGCTTGATGCCGCCAAAGTCTGGACTAACCACCACACAGTTGGTTTGTACAAAATTTTGCCGCGCGTACTCCACAAAAAGATCAAGCACACTCAAGTGTGTGGTAGGCACTGAAAAGAACGCTGGAATGCTCGCGCTATGGAGGTCAACCAAAAAAATCCGTTTGATATTTGGTCGAGACAACAAATCAGCAACGACTTTGGCCGCAATGGCTTCTCCGGGTCGAAAGACTTTATCTTGCAGCGAGTACCCCAGCCAAGGTATCACTAAAAAAATTTGTTTGGCACCCTCACGCTCTGCCGCATCGACCATGAGCAAGAGTTGCATAATATGATTATCCACCGGATTACTCAGTGATTGAACAAAGACAATTGTTTCGCCTGCAAGCTTGGTATTGAGCCAGACTCTCTGTTCACCATTATTAAAGAGTGAACACTCGGCAACAATATTTTCGACCGACAGCTGTTGAGCAATCTGCTTGGTTAAGGCTATGTTTGAAGTACCACTGACCACTTTCATAATTATTTATGCTCTGTGTTCGGCAGCTCCAATCAGGCCGCATTTTTTATACTTCAATCCGCTGCCGCAAGGACAGGGATCGTTACGTCCAATCTTCATTTTTTTTGATCCAGGTTCAGGTTTGGCATGAGCATGGGCTGATCCAAGTGCAGCCGCCAAATCGCTGGTGCTACCCGAAGTACTTTGACCTCTTGCCTGTGGCACCGTTGCATCCGCAACTTCTTTGGTGAGTGACTCATGTATATCATCTTTATGTTCGATCGCCTGAGTGGGCATTGTTCTGAGGGTTGTGTTTGGGTCTCTTGGTTGGACGCGAAAAATGCGATAAGCAATGGTTGACTCGATACTGCCGACAAGCTGCGAGAACATCCCAAATGCTTCTTTCTTGTACTCAGACAGGACAGTTTGTTTGTCGCCGCGCAGCCAAATACCATCCCGTAAGCCTTCCATAGCATCGAGATGGTCCATCCACTTTTCATCGAGCGTGGTAAGTGAAATGACGCGTTCCAAAAACCGCATTTGTGCTATGCCAAATTGTTTTTCTCTAGTTTTGTAGGCTCTGTCGGTGAGTTGTGTCAGCTCTTCGCTGATTTCTGCAACTGAGTATTTTTGACTGAGCTGTTTTGCAAGTTGTTGCTGAGAGGTTGTGTCAAATGGAATGAGTTTAGAAAATTCTCGCACGAGCTCATGACATTCGTTTTCGGTAAACTGTTGTGGCGCATGTAGTGAGACGACACTTTGCACTTCATCGGTGATATAGGTGTTGATTTCGGTCCTCAGATCAGCTGTTTCGGTTGTCGTGCCTGATTCTGCTTGCTCTAGCAAACGTCGTCGGCGTCGATACATAATTTCTCGCTGTTTATTCATGACGTCATCAAACTCTACCAACCGTTTGCGCTGGTCAAAAAAGAAACCTTCAACTTTGACCTGGGCAGACTCAATCGATTTGCCAATCATTGAGTGCTCAATCGGTTGGTTCTCCTCTATTTTGAGAAAATCCATCACTTTGGCAATCTGTTCACCGCCAAAGATACGCATAATTTCATCTTCGAGTGAAATGAAAAACTGCGAAGCCCCCGGGTCACCTTGGCGACCAGCGCGACCACGCAATTGGTTGTCAATGCGACGTGATTCATGGCGCTCGGTACCCAAAATATAGAGACCACCCGCTTCCACAACTGCATCGTGGGCTTTTTGCCAGGAAAGCAACGATTTTTGATATAAGTGCAAGTCATATTGGGCGGGGTTGATTGATGGTGCAAGTCGTAACTCGCTGGCGAGCTTACTCGCACTGGCTGTTGCTTTGTCCACCCGCTTGCTGGTACGAAAATCCTTTAGTTCTGGTTTTGAGCCGCCAAGTACAATATCAACCCCTCTGCCAGCTATGTTGGTTGCTACGGTGATCGCCCCGACCTTACCAGCATCGGCGATAATAAACGCTTCCCGCTCATGGTTTTTTGCATTCAAAATTTGGTGGGGAACTTTTTTGCGAGCGAGAAATTGCGCCACAATCTCATTGTGCTCAATTGAGCGGGTGCCAATCAAGATCGGCTGACCGGTTGCGTGCACGCGCTCAACCTCAGCAGCGATCGCCGAGTACTTAGCGGCGGCAGTTTTATAGACAATATCTGGCTTATCACGACGCACCACCGTCACATTTGTAGGAATAACCAACACATCGGTATCGTAAATTTTCTTAAATTCCTCAGCTTCGGTAATGGCGGTACCGGTCATGCCAGAAAGTTTTGCGTATTGGCGGAAGTAGTTTTGGATCGAAACCGTAGCTAGAGTACGCGACTCTTGCTGGATAGGCACATTCTCTTTGGCTTCGATGGCTTGGTGCAGCCCATCAGAGTAACGTCGACCAAACATCAAGCGACCAGTGTGCTCGTCGACAATTACCACCTGTTTGTCGCGCACAATATAGTCTTTATCTCTGGTAAAAATTGTTTTCGCTTTGAGGGCGGCCTCGATGTGGTGAATGGTGTCAAAACTTTCTTCGTAGAGGTTTTTTACACCCAGCTTTTGTTCTACGCGTTTGACACCCAGGTCGGTGAGGGTTACGCTACGTGCCTTTTCATCAATGGCAAAATCGGCATTTCTCTCAAGCGAAATAACCAGCTGCGCAAAATCATAGTATTTTTTGGTCGGCTCGCTATCCGGTGCTGAAATGATAAGCGGGGTGCGTGCCTCATCAATCAGAATAGAGTCTGCTTCATCGACAATGGCAAAATGGTGCGTGTCTTTGGGTCGCTGTACCATTTGCTCGAGTGATTGCACCATATTATCTCGGAGATAGTCGAAGCCAAATTCATTATTGGTGCCGTAGGTGATGTCCGCCGCATACGCTGCTTGGCGGGTAATAGGGGAAAAGTGTTCGAGTCGCTCGTCGCCTCGTTCGGCAGATTCAAACTCAGCATTAAATAGACTTGATTTTTCGTGTGCTATCACGGCAGTACTAAGGCTCAAAAATGTATACATTGGTCCCATCCAACCAGCACCAAGTTCCGCCAGGTAGTCATTCACCGTTACTAGATGAGTGCCTTTTTTGAGCAGAGCATTGAGGTACAAGGGTGCGACGACAGTGAGTGTTTTCCCCTCACCTGTTTTTTGCTCAGTAATCGAACTATAGTGCAGTGCAATCCCAGCCAGCAGTTGCACATCGAACTGCCGCATGCCCAATACTCGACGGGCTGTTTCTCGTACCGTGGCAAACACTTCTGGCAAAAGTTCATGCAAAATTTGTTGATCTGCTTTGTTTGCCTGTCGTTCAGCGTCGATTACTTTTTCGAATTTTTTGGTTTGTGCAGCAAGCTTGGTATCGGTAAGTTTACTGATTGATGGCTCAAGCGCGTTGATCTGCTCGACAATTATCTGGTATTTATCAAGTTGTTTTTGATTTGCGTCAAATAGACGAGTAAAAAAGCTTAGCATACATTTCCTATCGGACTAGCAGGCGTGATGAGTTTTTTGCCCATAAAGTCCTGGAGCACAGTCGGAATGGCAATCGCACCGTCTGCTTGTTGGTAATTCTCGATGATCGCTGCAAGTAACCGAGGCGAGGCAGCCATGGTATTATTGAGGGTGTAGACGAATTTTTTACTGCCGTCAGATGCCTGGTATTTAATGTTTAGGCGGCGCGCCTGAAAATCGTTGAAGTAACTCGCCGAGTGTGTTTCGCGATATCTTGCTTGAGCTGGAAACCAAGTTTCGATATCATACTTTTTCCGTTGTCCTGCTCCCATATCGCCAGTACACATGAGGAGGATTTGATAGGCTAAACCGAGGTCTGACAACAACTGCTCGCTCAGACCTGTCATGCGCTCATGCCAAATCCGAGTTTCTGCTTCATCGGCAACGGTATAGACAACTTGCTCCACTTTATTAAATTGATGGACGCGAATGATGCCTTGGGTATCTTTGCCGTATGATCCAACTTCTCGACGAAAGCAGGGGGAAATTCCCGCCATTTTAATAGGCAGATCTTTTTCTCGCAGCACTTCTCCTGCGTGAAAGGCGGTTAGCGCGACCTCCGCCGTGCCGGCTAAGAATTGACCATCTTGGGTGCGATAGTGATCTTCTTGTCCCCAGGGCAAGTAGCCAGTGCCCCACATAGTTTCCTCGTTGACTAAGACAGGAGCAGACAGCAGGCTAAACCCGAGTTGCTCAAGTTTGCGCAGTGCGTAGTGTAAGAGGGCTTGTTCGAGCAGTAGGCCGTCATTTTTCAAGAAATACGAGCGAAAACCACCAATTCTCACCGCTCGCTTGGTGTCGAGCATGTCGTTTCGCTCCATGACTTCATGATGTGGTTTAGGTGTAAAGGAAAAATTAGGTGGAGTGCCGACTGTTTTGATGACCAGGTTGCCAGACTCATCTGGTCCGATTGGTACATCGTCGGCTGGGACGTTTGGTACCTGGAACATTTTTTCTGTAAAAGTCGCCTCTGCCTGCTTGAGTTCTGGCTCCAGTTGTTTGAGTTGTTGCTTAATCCGTTTGCCGGTTGCAATTTGTTCGGCTGCTAGGGCTGCACCACTACCCACGGTTTGTTTAATTGCCTCAGCAATTTGATTGCCCTGCTGGCGCAAATTATCAGATTTGTTTTGCAACTCTTTGCGCTGCTTATCCGCTGCAAGTACCTCAGATACAATCTGTGGGTCAATATTTTTGTGCTGGCAAGCCGTTTTGATGAGTTCGGGATTGTCTCTGATAAATGCAATGTCTAGCATAAGGCGCTATTTTTCTAATAATCCTAGTAATGTTGTGTATGCAACTTCAAGGTTTGCTAAGTTTGTGGCAGTAGCTGGATCATGAGCTGATTCTTGATACATAGCTTTCAACGTTTCTTTGGCAGCGTCAACATCACCCCCACTACTTTTGGCAGTTGCGGTCAAGAGGCGCACCATACTATCAAGACTTTTGTCTTTTAGTAGCTCAGTAAGCGATAAAAAAATTAGTTCAGACATAGATCCTTTATCACGATTTATACACTTCAATCAAAAAAGCAATATGTTCTTCCAGTGGTTTGCCAATGAGCGCAAAACCCCGTTCTATATCCGCACGACTGACGTTGGCGGCGAATGATTTATCTTTCAATTTTTTCTTAATGGATTTTGCTTGCATATCACTAAATCCACCCGGTCGCATCAGAGAAACTGCGTGCATCAAGCCAGAAAGTTCATCACAAGCAAAAAGATAGCGCTCAATTGGCGTCTCTGGTTGTTTGCCCGTGATATCTGGACCGTGGGCGAGAATGGCTTGCTTGAGTGCGTCTGGATATTGCACTAAGATCTCATTGACTGCTTTAAAGGGATGCTCGGTTGGATACGCTTCCCAATCAAGGTCGTGGAGCAGTCCAGCTTGGTACCACAGTTCTGTGTCTTCGCCGAGTTGTTGGGCATACGCCTCCATTGCCCGCGCAACCATATAACAGTGTTTGAGTAGTGCCGGATTTTTTACGAACTGAGCCAAGGTAGCCTGGGAGAGCTGGCGAGTTGGGAGGGTCATAGGTATCCTTATCTACAGATGTGGAGTTCTCCAATGATTCCACCGCAATACAACTGAATGTAGTCTGCTCCTTTTTGTAGTGCGGCAATTATATCGCTTTCTGGTAAATCTGGGGCGCCATCAGCAAACAGCAAGATGTTTGTGGTTTCTGGGGTAATTTTGGTTGCATCGATGTCGCGATAATTCAGATCGATGGTAAGTAATTGGGTTGCATCCGCATACACCAGCTGCCCTGCTCGCGTGCTTGTTGGTTCACTGTCTCCCAGTAACTGCATGTGCTCTCCCGCGGTAGAAAAACGCAGCACGACTGGTTCACTCACTTGATCAGCATTAAATCCGCCGAGTCCGACGCCTGATTCAAGTACTGCGACGTTATACGCGTCAACGGCAGTATTAATCTGGTAGATACCTTTGCCCTGTGCAATGCGGCGCAACAAGGCTTCTGGGGAAGGGCGCTTGCTGTGGAAGTCGGTACCAGTTGCTGTAAAGAGTTTCCGGTAAGCTTGGATGGCTGGTCGCTGGCCGATGTGCTGCATGGTTTCACTCGCCAGTTTAGCGAGCTTTGTCCTAATTTGTGCTTGTAATTTGAGATGATTCTTTTTTATTTGCACACCAGAAATTTTGGTGTAAGCAAAAAAGATACCAGGAAATTGTTTTTTTACCGGCAGACTAATGCAATCATGAACAACGACAAGCTGATTCGTCAGTATTTCATCTACCGTACTATTTTGCAGTTCGGCAATTCTGCGTTTTCTCAAGTCAGGGCTGATTGAAAGTAAAAACCAAGCCGCCCTCGGTCCTGCGGTTTTTCCCAGAAAAGCGATGTATATTGATTGAAATGCCAGGCTTGGACCAATACTGGCTTTTGCACGCTCAAACAGTGCTTGCTGCAGAACTTGCGGGTCGCTTTTCTGGTTTTCGACTAACTCCACTGCATCAGCCAAAAACGCAATCTGCTCTGCAGTGAATTCACGCGCTTGCTCAGGGAGTTGCTCTTTTGGACTGAATTGGTATTCTTCTGGAGCATGGCTTGTCACCCAGACTTGTGCATAGGCAAGCCGTTCTTGCACAACTGTTTTTTCCAGCTCAGTTAATGGCGCACCCTTGATTTCCGCGCACTTTTCCGCTACCTCAATTTCTGGGTACTGCATCCAGAGAGCGATGTCTCGAAATCGAGGCAAAAAATGCGGTTCAGGCACGGTACCAATTTGTGAGATTGCAAAGGCTCGACCCATGCGCAGATCACCTTCTGCTTGTTTCCAGAAAATTCGCGCTGCTTGATCATACTCATCAAACAGGTCGGGAATAGACATTGTTGTCGGGTCAAAGTCTATCACTTGGTTGCAGTCTTTGCTTGCAAAAAGAAAGCGACCGATTGTTGGGGGAAAGAGTTGTACAAATTCTCGAGCAGATGTCCCTACTCCTTTACTTGAGCTCATTTTTGCACCACGAATCACAATCCACTCGTAGGGAATATCGAATGGTGGTTCGATGCCAAAAACTTGGCGACAGAGTGCGTTTGCCATATCGCGTGAACCACCCGCACTGGTGTGATCTTTACCTGCGCCTTCTACGTTTACCCCCAAACTGGTCCAGTGAGCTGGCCAATCGACTTTCCAGAGTAGTTTTCCGGTGCCACTAAATGGGGAGATGGATCCGCTCAAACCACAACCAGTCGCCCACTCGACTTTGTGTAGCTGACACTCAAAGGTAACCTCTGTTCCGTTCCAACCGGTAGTCAAGGTAGTACTGACTTTGCCACATGTAGGGCAGATGACTTGGAAGGGATACCAGTTTTTTGGCAGTGTGTAATCTGCAATGTTCTTATAGATTGTTCGTATGGTTTCAATCGAGTCAAGTGCTACTTTGATGACAGTATCCATCTTACCTGACTCGTATAGTTCATGACTCCAGACTAGTTTTTGAGAACAGCCGAGATGTCGAAAGGCATCAATAAAGTCGAGCGCATAAAATTCTCCAAAACTTTTTGCTTGTTCATAGCGTTTTTTTTCGGCAGTTGTTGCTTTTGAAAAATCTACGCCTGATTCCTTGAGGGAAGGAGCAGGAATGTTACAAAGCGGTATCCCCATGAAGGATGCAAATTTTTCTTTTGGCAAGTAGCCTGGCAAACTATCCATCGGATCCATGTCGTTAAAAACGTAGGTGCTGGTGATTGATTTCCCAAAACTTGCTGCAAGTGCTTTGGCAACTAAATCATGCAACACCACACCCCGGAGGGCACCGGTGTGAACACGTCCCGATGGCGTTTTCATATCGTCGACATGCAGGCGAGTAATTTGTTGTTTGGTCTGCCACTCGTCGATGTTTGCTGTGACTTTATCTAACCAGTGCTGAGACTGCATTGTGTTCATAGATATCCCCTTGTATTGTACACTGGGTTCTTTACCAAAAACCCCCGCACTGTGGCGGGGATTTTATTGTAAGTGTTACCTTATTACTTGATTGCGATGATTGTGTAGAGAATTTCCCCCGCAGGTGCCTCTACCATGACTGTGTCACCCTTCTTTTTTCCTGCCAGGGCTTTGCCTAGTGGAGAACCATTGGAGATTTTACCGGTGTCGGGATCAGCTTCAAACTCTCCTACCAAGGTAACTGTTTTGGCTTTTTTGCTGCCACTTTTTTGTATGGTAATCGTTGATCCCAGACCAACAGTTGTATGGCTGGTGGTATTGCTGGCCACAGTTGCTTTAGACAAAATCGTTTCGATTTCGTCAATTCTCGCCTGCAAAAGTTGTTGTTCGTCACGCGCACTGTGGTATTCCGCATTCTCAGATAAATCACCGTGATCTCGAGCTATCGCTATGCGCTCAATAACTGCTGGCAACTTTTCTTCAGTGAGCACGCGCAGCTCCTCTTGGAGTTCGTCAAGTCCTGCTTGAGTCAAGGTAATCTGCTGATCGATTGGTACGCCGGCACTTATCATACGCGTTGAGTATAGTGGCTTTTTTATTTCTGGCAAGAAGTGATCTATATTTTGGTTCGATTGGTTCGCTGCGTAACTTTAACCTCCAACATGGCTCGGCGTAAGGAAGCCTCTGCCAAAATCAAATCAGCTCGTTTATCGCTCGAAACCAAAGATCGTCTGGCTGCCTCGACTGCTGCTTCAGCTTTTTGCAGACTGATATTTCGTGCAGCAACTGCACTATCGACGATGACAATGACTTCACCAGAACGCGAAACGGTTAGAAAGCCCGCAGAAATAACGATTGCAGTTGATGTACCACCCACAACATACGTTAGTTCCCCAACTTGTAATTTGGCAACCAGCGCCGCATGTCCTGGTAGGATAGTAATTTCTCCGGTTTCAGATGGTGCAGTTATCTGCGTAGCTTCACATTTTACTAATTCTTGTTCCTGTGAGACTACCCGCAAGCGTAAACTTGTCATGTATATACCTAGATCTTTTTGGCTTTCTCTACCGCTTCGTCAATCGTACCAACCATGTAGAATGCTTGCTCCGGAAGCGCATCGTGTTTGCCATCAAGAATTTCCTTAAAACCTCTGATTGTTTCTAGAATTGGTACATAGGCTCCTGGCACGTTGGTAAACTGCTCTGCGACAAAAAATGGTTGGGTCAAAAACCGCTGAATTTTCCTTGCTCGCGAGACAGCCAGCTTATCCTCTTCGCTCAACTCATCAATACCGAGAATGGCAATGATATCTTGCAGTTCTTTATAACGTTGTAAAACTTTTTGTACCGCTCGAGCTACTACATAGTGCTCCTTGCCGACTTTATCTGGTTCAAGAATTTTTGAAGCCGAAGAAAGCGGGTCGACTGCAGGGAATAATGCTTGCTCTGCCAGTTTTCGATCAAGCGAAATAGTGGAGTCAATGTGGGCAAAGGTGGTTGCTGGAGCTGGATCTGTGTAGTCATCGGCGGGCACATAGATGGCCTGAATAGAAGTGATTGAGCCATCTTTGGTCGAGGTGATACGTTCTTGTAAGCTTGCCATTTCTGTGGCTAGGTTTGGTTGGTAACCCACAGCAGACGGGATGCGACCCAATACTGCAGAGACTTCTGCTCCAGCTTGGCTAAAGCGAAAAATATTGTCAAGGAAAAACAGCACATCTTCATGTTTTTGATCTCGAAAATACTCTGCCATCGTAAGCGCAGTGAGTGCTACCCGCAGACGATTGCCCGGCGGCTCGTTCATCTGACCAAAGCACAGAACCGTGCTTTTGAGCACACCCGAGTCTTTCATTTCATTGTACAGGTCATTACCCTCTCTAGTTCTTTCGCCAACACCAGCAAAGACAGAGTGACCTTTGTGTTCTTCAGCAATATTGCGGATAAGTTCTTGAATAATGACAGTTTTGCCTACGCCCGCCCCGCCAAAAGCACCAACTTTTCCTCCTTTGGCAAATGGGACAATTAAATCAATGACTTTAATACCAGTTTCGAGTATTTCAGTTTTTGCTTCTTGCTCGGTCAGGAGCGGAGCTGGTCGGTGAATTGGTGCGGTCATTTTTGGTACAAACGTTTCCATCTCGTCAATTACCTCACCAACCACGTTAAAAACTCTTCCGAGCGTTTGTTCGCCAATGGGAACAGTGATCGGTTTACTGGTGTCAGAAACCTCCATGCCTCGAGTCAATCCATCGGTTGAGCCAAGTGCGATGCAACGAACTTCTCGACTTGAAATTTGTTGTTCTACTTCAAAGTAGAGTGTTGTACCGCTGGTACGACGAAGGGTCAGGGCATTGTAAATAGCGGGCAGCGAATCTTCGAATAAAACATCGACAACTGGTCCGGTGATTTGCATTATTTTTCCAAGATTTATTTGTTTTGACATAGTATCCTTTTTTACGTATTGAGTGTTAATGTTGCTGTAGTAATGTCGAGTAACTCGCTCGTAATGCTGGCTTGACGCGACTTGTTATAAATCAACTGCAGCTCTTCTTGCAACTCTTGGGCGTTTTCGCTGGCATTTTTCATCGCAACCATACGCGCGGAGTGCTCACTGGCTTTGCTCTCTAAAAAAGCCTGGAAAACCGAGTTTTCTACGTAGTATGGTACGAGTTTATCAAGAATTTCACGAGCCGAAGGTTCAAATAAATACTCTGTTTTGACTGTGGAGGTGATGGTCGTTTCAACGAGCTCTGAGTTGAGTGGCAACAGTTGCTGCAGCATTGGCTTCTGAGACAGCGTATTGACGAAGTCCATAAACAAAAGTGTCACGATACGAAACTCTTTTTGCCGGTAGCCTTCAAGAATCAGCGTGGTAATTGGCAACGTGTCTTTGAGCGAAAGAGGATCTGGCATGGAGGTAAACTGCGCATGAACTACAACCCCAGCAAATTTCGCAAAAGCAATCGCTTTTTTACCAACGGCAACGACTTTTCCTTGCGGATGCTTTTTTCTCCAGGTAACAAGTTCGCGAAATAAATTCGGGTTGAAACTACCAGATAAACCGCGGTCAGTTGAGAGGCAAACCAGTAATTCCTCACCTTCTTTGTGTTGAGTAAAAAGTGGATGCAGCGTTATATTGCTCTCTCGGGTCAAAGTCTGCAAGGTATCTATAATCGCCAGCGCATACGGACGTGACTGCAATGCTTGCACTTGTGCGCGTTTCATTTTGCTTGCCGAAACCATCTCCATGGCCTTAGTAATTTTTGAAATATTTTTTGCGGTCTTTATGCGGCTGGTGACCTGACGTGTGCTAGGCATGTTTAGACGATCACTGCAAATTCTGTATGAGTGTCATTGAATGACTGAATGACTGACTGCAGCTTTGCTTCTGTTTTATCTTGAAATTTACCATCTGTAATTAGTTGTGCGAGCAATTTTTTATGAGTCATCCGCAGGTGCGAAACAAACTCAGTTTCCCACTCAGAAACCTTTTCTTCTGCAACGGTATCAAGTAAGCCGCGAGTAGCCGCAAAAATGACGGCCGCCTGCTCTTCTACTTTTAATGGGGTGTCCCAACCTTGTTTGAGAACGGCATTGACTCGTCCGCCCCGCGCTAATTGCTTCTTGGTTCTATCGTCGAGATCAGAGCTGAATTGTGCGAAGGCTTGCAGTTCTCGGTACTGTGCCAAGTCGAGTTTCATGGTGCCGGCTACCTGTTTCATGAGCTTGATTTGCGCTGCAGAACCGACTCGAGAAACCGAAAGCCCCACATTGATGGCCGGTTTCATACCTGAGTTGAATAAGTCGGCTTCGAGGTAAATTTGACCATCAGTAATTGAGATAACATTGGTGGGAATATAGGCCGAAACATCGTTGGCCTGTGTCTCGATAATTGGTAGTGCGGTGATTGATCCTCCCCCATGCTCTGTATTCAACCGACAAGCTCGCTCGAGTAAGCGAGAGTGCAGGTAAAATACATCTCCTGGGTAGGCCTCTCTGCCAGATGGTCGGCGAAGTAGCAGTGAAATTTCTCGATAGGCTTGCGCATGCTTCGAGAGGTCATCAAAAATTACCAACACATCTTTGCCCTTTTCTAAGAAGTACTCAGCCACTGCTTGACCAGCATATGGAGCGAGGAATTGTTCTGCGGCTGTATCGGAAGCAGTCGCCGCCACAATGGTAGTGTACTGCATCGCGCCAGCAGCTTTGAGCATACTGGTGATCTGCGCAAGATTTGATCGCTTTTGACCAATACATACGTACACACAGATTACGTTTTGATCGTTTTGGTTGAGAATGGTACCGAGTGCAATGGCAGTTTTGCCTGTTGCTCGATCACCGATAATGAGCTCACGCTGGCCGCGACCAACAGGGATCATTGCGTCGATTGCTTTTATACCTGTTTGCAGTGGAACTGAGACTGATTGTCTAGTCATAACTCCAGGTGCAATTTTTTCTAGCACCATATCTTTGGTATGGGTCAGTGTTTTCCCGCCGTCGAGCAATCTCCCCAGTGGATCAACTGTACGACCAATGATGTCATCGGATACAGCGATAGAGAGAATTTTGCCAGTCCGTTTGACGGTTTGACCGGTGCTAATATGCTTGGCAGTACCCAGGGCTACAATGGCGGTGTACTCTTTTTCCAGACTAAGTGCCAGGCCAAACTGACCTTCACCAATATCGACCAATTCGCCAGCTTGTACTGCATCAAGTCCTTTGACGCGAATCACACCATCACCAAATGACATGATGGTTCCAACTGACTCAGGTGTTGTGGTAATGTTTGCTCCGGAAATAAGTTCGCTGAGCAGAGTTTGAAATTGGTTTGGTTGTTTCATATGACGCTTTCTTATGCTGCGATTTTTTTGAGCAGTACCTGTCGCAAGGCTTGCAACTTACCCTGTAGTGTGCCGTCGTATTCTTGATTGTCCATGATAATCTTGATGCCGCCAAGTATGTTCGGATCAATTGTTATTGCATAGTCAGCTGGTCCGACTTTTTGATTCACGATTGACTCAATGTTTGCTTGTTCGTTAGTTGTGAGCTTGACCGCGGTGATAATCGAAACACTCGGTAGTTGTGATCGCAAATTTTTGACTTCACTCACCAGAGTAGCATCAAGCTCCTGTCCATCAATAGTAATCTTAAGACCACCAACAATTGCAGGATTTACCAAGTACTTTGGGGTGACAGTGCCAATCTTCTGTTCGAGTAAGGTAGCCAGTCCGCGCTTCTGCGCAACAGTAAGCGCTTGGGGTGTCACGATAGTAACCGCTTTTTTTTTGGTCATACCTATGTATCATGTAGCTATCAAGCGTAGTTCTTTTTGGATTAAGTCGTGCTGGTTCTTGTTAGTCAACTCAGATCCCAGAACCTTGGTTGTTGTGGCAATCACCAGCTCAACCAACTGCGATTCCAGCTCAGCTCTATCCTTACGTTGTTGGTCTTTCCATTGCTCTCTGAGATGCGCAATTTCTGTTTCTGCCTGAGCTCGAGCTGCGGCAATAATTTGAGCTGATTGCTCTTTTGCAATGGTGGTTGCTTCTTTAAGAATCTGTTCTCGTTCTTTTTCAATCTTGGTTTTTGAGCTGCGTTTCAGCTCTTCTACTTTTTCCTGCTCAAGCAGCGCATGCTGCGCTGCTTTCTGCCCTTCTTCGATACGCTTCGATCGCTCAGCAAAGATCTTCAAGATTGGTTTATAAAGCAGGAAAGAAAATGCTCCAAAAACTATCAAAAAGTTGAGTGTTTGGTACACAAGTTGTGCTAACTGTATATTCATGAATCCCCTTCTTGCGGTTTGTTTATTTTAGACAAACTTAAGAATAAGAGCTACCACGAGCGCATAAATGGCGATGGCCTCCGCAAAAGCGATACCCAAGATCATGTTTGTCTGAATCTTACTGGCTGCTTCTGGATTGCGCCCGATAGCTTCCAAGCCTTTGGCTACGAGCATACCAATGCCCAATGCTGGTCCGATAGTGCCAAGACCCATTACAAATGCGACGGCAAAGTCAGTCGTCATACTGCCTCCTCAATGTTCGTCATGGCTGATGGCAGCCACGTTAAAAAATACTAGTGAGAGCATAGAAAACACTAAAGCTTGAATAAATCCTACAAATAACTCAAGACCATAGAATGGTAATGGAACACCCAGTGGGAGTAAAGCGGCAATAACAACGAGTAATACTTCGCCAGCAAATATGTTGCCGAAAAGACGAAAGGCAAAAGAAATAACTTTTGCAAATTCAGATATTAACTCGAGTATTCCGACAAAAAACATCATTGGACTACTGAGGTTGATAAATTTTTTGAAGTAACTCAGGTGTTGTGCATGCACGCCAAAAATTTGTGTTGCCAAAAGTGAAATTATGGCCAAAGCTAGTGTGGTGTTAAGATCGGCAGTGCCAGCTCGAAAAAGAGGCGGAGCGACGTAAGACACTTCTGCTTTTTGGGTTGACTCCTCAATCTGTTCAGACTTATCAGACTTAGTGTCCTTGGTAATACTACCAACACCAGGCAGCAAGCCAAACCAGTTATTGAGCAAAATGAATAAAAAAAATGTGGCAATTAACGGAAAAAAGCGATTTGTTTTACGTAAATCATGAGTGATTGAATGTACGAGAGTAAAAAGTGTCTCAACTACCCACTCAACAAAATTCTGCAATCCCATTGGTCGATCTGTCATTTTTAGTTGTCGATTTGCCAGTATTGCCACTACTATGAGTAGCAAACTCACAACAGTACTGGTGAACATGGAGTTGGTTATAGCAAAAGTACCGACGTGAAAAATTGTCTCGGCTGAAAGTGAGATGTGTATGGTATCGGCAACCATAGGTTACTTCTCTAATGTGTATCTACTACTCGCAGCACAGGACAAGATTATACCGAGACTCTTGGGGATGACAACTAGCAACCCAAGACTACTCTGCTAATACGAGAACAGCGTCGTAGGCATCTGCGGGATCTTCGGTGGTTTTGTCAGGCATCTCTGAAAGTGTCAGCTTAGTGACTTTTTCAATCAGCGTAATCAGCTCGACATTCTTTTTGTAAGTTTTAGAAAAGAGAATGTATGTGCCTGCCTTTTCATACTTTCCCTTGGCATTACCGGCGGTAACAGTTGAAAAATCTGCCTCAGTCAATTGCGACTTAATGGTGCCCGCATAGCCTGCTTTGGCTGTAGCATTGACAACAAGCATTTTTAATTTGGCTGTATCGATGCTGGCAGCGGGAGAAGCATCGGGTGCTGGAGTGATTGACGCTGCGGGTGTTGTAGCTGGTTCTTCTACCATCACGACTGGACTGGTCTCAGATTGCGAACTACCAGAAAATTTCAAGAACAAAAGTCCGACACCAATGCCAACTGCCACGGTAACCGCGAAAGCAGCGATGGTGATAAACACCATTTTGAGCATTGGTGCGGCTGTCTGCTTATTTTTGATAACTGGCAGTGCGGTGGTTTCTGGCATAGTATTCTGGCTTGTAAGTGTTTTATCAGGTTCTTTACTTGGTGTAAACTGTGAAATATTAATTTCCCGTACGACGGTATTTTTTGGTGCGTCTACCCCTGCAGGAGCAACCGACGCAACCTCCTCAATTGGATCGCTAGTTTCATCGTTTATTTGAACATCTTCCTGCTCACCAGAGGCGAGCAACAAATCTTCTGGTTCTGGAAGCTCGGCTTGTTTGATTGGTTTTGGTAAATCAGCAGCAGGCATAACTTCTCCTTGAGGCATTGCAGCCAATTGTGTTTGATACGTAGCAATCTCTAGGTCTGTGGCTGGCGACAGTGGGAATTTTGGTACCGGGAAGTCCTCGATAGAAAAAGTGCGCATGCTTGATTCGATGATTTGTCGAACGTATGAAGGCATTTTTTCCACGTCATCTGCTGGAGAGTTGAGTTGTTGCAGTGGCAACGTATTTGAAAGTAGCCCTGCCAAGCGTTTTTCAACCAATTCATTCGTCAGCAAGTAAATGGTTTGAATGCTCGGCTCCGCGCCTTTCAGTGTCTTGATAGTTTCGGCGATTACCTCTGTTTCGTCTACCGTAGTTTGCATAGTTTGATCGACACCGATGTACTGCAGTGCACTATAGAGTGTGTTGCCGATTTGCAGCACGGTGATGGATGGTTCCAGAGAAACGATGGATTTGATTGCCCAGCTGAGGGGTGATACCGAGGCGATACTCACTGTAGCAGCTTGTGCGCCCACTCGGATTGGCGCTAACACAGAGTGCTCAATGGCTGAGAGCTGCACCCGCACACTGCCCTTCAGTTCTGTCAAGACGAATGTTTCAATCAGGTGGGTTTTTGCATCTAAAGTCAACTGCGGCAGGAGGGTCGTTTTGAGGTATTGCTTAATTTTGGCATCGGAAGTTTCGTTGATGGTGACAATGGTGTTGGTAAAAAGAAAATCTGGCAGAATTAGGATATACGATTCGTTTTTTTCTAGTTTATTAAACAGTTTAAAAACATGCTCGGGAATAAACTCATTCTCATCAAGAAACGTACCGTTGATTTGTCGAAAGCTCTGGATAGAAAAAGCATGGGGTTTTTTGGTTGGCAGCAACTCAGCGATGTAGGCAACGTCGGGCAGAATATAGAGGAGCTTTTGGGTGTTCAGCATGCAAGGTCACATTATAGCACTGAAACCAGGCTAAGAATCAAGGGTGAGTCATCTGTCCCAAAAGTGGAACTCTTTTTTTGATAATCTTCTGGCTGTTCACCAAAAACTCAAGGAGCAAGGCTTTCATTATTATAACGGAAAAGTTAAGGTTTTGGATCAAGAGGAGGTATCAAAATGATATCTTTCTTTAAAAAACGACCAGCCAACGACTTCTCTTCTCAGTTATTTGATGAAAACGGATTCTATAGAAAATTTTTGAAAGACTTGGAAACCTGCCAGAGTGAGGTGGCTATTGAAAGTCCATATGTGACCTCAAGCCGAATGGAAGTTTTACTCCCCGTCTTTCAACGATTATTACATAAAAAAATTAAGATTCAGATTGTAACTCGAGATCCAAGTGAACACGAAAACGAGTTATTTCGTCATCAAGCTACAAATGAGATATTAGTATGCAAAGATCTGGGCATCGATGTACAACTTCAGACAGGTTTTCATCATAGAAAACTAGCGATTATAGACAAAGCCATTTTATGGGAAGGTAGCCTCAATATATTGTCCTACTCCAAAAGTAAAGAAATTATGAGAAGATTGGAAGGAGGCGATCATGCTCAAGAAATGATTGATTTTCTCAAGTTATAAGTAGTATTTTGATATAATGAGACCACTATGAAAAAACAAACATCAGATATAACCGAAGCAGATATTCAAAAAGCTATCAAGTACCTTGAACTAACCAAGGGTAAAGAAGAAGCTACTCGAGAGAACGCAATTAAGCTTCTTCAAGGAATGCAAATAACAGCGCACATGATTGCGCATGATAAGGTAAACGAAGAAAACAAAGTGTATAAAAGCGTGTTGATGGGTGCACCTCAAGTTACTAACGCTGAACTTGCAGAGTTAGGTATTGAAATTACTCAAGAAGCAGAATCTGGAACAAGAAAACTGCTAATTCCTGCAAAATCACTCGAGCTATATAAAGCTCTTGTAAGAGCTAAGCTTGATAATGGTTTTTGGAATAAAGTGTACCCCTTTGTCTACACACAAAACCGACTGGTTTAAGATCCATTCCTTTCAGTTGAAATAGATGTCGGCTGGCGTAGCGTAGCTTAGTG